>ENA-ORNQ01000165-ORNQ01000165.1-human-gut-metagenome-genome-assembly--contig:-NODE-165-length-72574-cov-4.930446_pt1 | contig 72574 bp, 53 predicted proteins | sample MGYA00242116_ERZ509024 | MGnify/ENA primary metagenome ERZ509024 (study PRJEB26280, sample SAMEA2338697) | human gut metagenome | biome: human gut; feature: human-associated habitat; material: faeces...
TTGTGTTATACTTTCATAAATACTCGTTCTCGATATAATTAAAGTATCTACATCTTTTAAAGACTCTTTATTGATCGTTTTAAAAGTTTTGATATCTTTAACCATTATATTGGTTACTTTTTTAGGAAGATCAATTATACTTTTAACATTAAAATTTAACAACTCACGAAAATTCAATAATGTTTCAATTTCTTTTGTATATGAATAAATTGCTGCATTTTTTATATCAATTTTTTTCGCATTTGCTTCTACTACAGAATCTTTTATCATAGGAGAAACTTCTATTTCTGATTTAGACGCCAATTCATATAATATTCCAATATATTCATTATACGTTTTATTTGGATAAAATCCTATTATTTTTGCAGCCATCCCACTCATACGCGCTGTTGCAAAACTAGATCCATCAGCATAAACATATTTTCCATTATTCCAGCATACTATTTGCCGTCCTCCTTGTGTTATAAATCTTTCATTTTGATAATAATATGTATATTTTTCTTTAACGCTCTTCCCCCACACAGCCAAAAAACCATCATATTTGGCGGGAATCGCCATATATCCGGTATCATGACAAGCTGCAAAAATTAAAATATTATTATTCCTACACTTCTCTCCTATTTTTCTAAATTCTTCGCCATGTTGATCCATCAATGCGCCAAAGCTCATGTTAATAATATTTATGTTATTATGAATACACCACTCCATTGCCTTTAAAATATATTCACCTGTAGACATTCCGTTTTCATTAAAACATTGCAACACATAAATTTGAGCATTTTTTACATATTTATGAATAATTCCTACACATGCCGTTCCATGACCATATGGATCACTTGGGCTTACTTCTTCAAACTGATCATCCTTAATTGCAAATTGTTTTATAGATGTATCTCTAAAAAAAGAATGTGAAGCCAAAACACCTGAATCAATAACTGCAATTTTAACACCATATCCTTGATTTTTTAAAATGTCTTCTTTCATCATTTAATAAATCCTTCATTCGATAACTTTTGTACAATCTGCAAAATATTTTTTTCAGTTTCCTCTTCGGATACTTCGTTAGCATTAGAGATTAATTTTATCAATTTATCTATATCGCTTTCTTCTTGAATAGTTTTAGCGACAATATAGAAATAATAGTCACCTTCTAATATATTTCCATTCTCTTTATTAAAAATAAAAGCTGTTCCATTATTAATACCTGGCTCAAAACGCAAAAAACATCTTTTTAATTTCACATTCTCTAATTTCATATTTTTCCCCTCCAAATATTATTGACATGCGCAGCGCGGATCGATAGCCTCTAAATTTCCATATACATTATAAGACATCGCCATACATCCTCCGCCACATAAAGATAATAGTTTGCAACTACCACATTTTTTGCTCCTAATATCTACTCCTTTTCGAAATATTTCCAATTTTGAATTATTCCAAATATTATTTAAGGTATCTTCATATACATTTCCTAATACAAATTCTTTATGCTCTGCAAATAGACTGCATGGATAAGCATCCCCCTTCGCATCAATAAATAATTTTCTATTTCCCGCATCGCATATTTTTTTCCATTGTTTTCCTCTATTTATATCATAAATATCATATTCAAACCATTCTTGCATTTTTACGTAATTCTGTACAGCGCCCCCAATTCCTCCTATATATTTAGTTCTAGTTCCTTCTAAACGCTTTACAACCCTTTCCTCAATAGTGAATAATTCTTGCGGATCTGGTATTAAATTTCTATCTATTGCTCGCCCTGCAATCATCAAAGGTGACGCTCCAAATTCTTTAACGCCCAAATCTATAGCAAGTTCACATAATTCCGGAATTGATCCAATATTGAATATCGTCGGTACAATATTTAATCTTACAGGTATACTGTAAGATTGTAAAATTTTTAAAGCATTTACCGTCTTTTCAAAACACCCTGTGCCCCGTTGCTTGTCATTTGCATTCTTATTTCCTCCATCAAGACTGATATGTATAATATCATCTGGATTTAACAATTTAGATAATCGCATAGCTTCTTTTTCACCAATTAATGTTCCGTTAGAATAAATAATAATATTATAATTATATTTTCTGCTTTCCTCTATAATATTCCAAAAAAATGGATGTAAAAAAGGTTCTCCTCCAGTTATTCCAACTGTAAAAACTTCATTATCAGAAAATTTTTTCAATAATGATAAATACTCATCCATTTTCCTATCAGTCTGTGCATACCGAGAATTATTATAAGCTGCACGACAATGAATGCAGCTTAAGTTACAATTTGATGTAATTTCCCAACTAATAAATAAAGGACTTTTTAAAATTGTTCCATTTGCTTTTTGCATTATCATCGTTTGTGGATCTCTTATTGCTTCTTGATAATGTTCTTTAAAAATTTTATACAGATTTTCTGCTTGTTGTTTTGATTTATTCATATTTATATCTCCATATTTGAACAGTATGGTAATAGAACGCCTCTTTTTTTCATTTCCAATGAAATATTCTGATTTCTTGTTATTAGTTGCTTCCAGTTCTTCGTCCACAATGTCATAAATTCACTTTTCAATAAATCATCCCCCATTCCCTTTTGCATATAATCACACGGAAACACCATCCCATTTGCATTAATATACAATTTTGACCTTCCTGCACAACATCCTAATTTCACATGATTCATATCTTTTATCAAGGCTGGATTTTTCTTTAGAATTTCGATATCTTCTATTGTTGTTCCCGATATCCAATTACCATATAAAAGTTTTAATTCTTGTAATATGTGAATTGAATCTTCTATATTAGATTTATTTAAATCCTTTCCTTTTCCCAAATGCATCAACGGTGATAAATGAAAAGACCGTATATTTTTAAAATTATAAAGTTGAGCACATAATTCTTTAAGAGTTTTTAAATTACTTTCGGTCACTACACAATTAATAATTATTGAACACGTTAATTTTGAAATAGTATTCATTGCCCTTTCAAATGTACCATTCCCTCTTAACGCATCACACTCCTCTTTTGTTCCATCTATACTAATTTGTATTGCATCATATGAATCCAAATATTTATTAATATAGTCAATTTCTAAATCCGTGCATAAACCATTGGAAAGAATAGTCAATGGTATATCTTTCTGCTTAATATATATTAATAATTCAATAAAATATTTATATAAACTTGGCTCTCCACCTTCAAGTATTAGTTCTCCTATATTTAAATTATAAAGTATGTCAACTATTTTCTTTGCTCTATCTATATCCATATCTTTTGTGTCTTTTTTCATAAATTCACTTGCGTAACAATGTTTACAATTAAGATTGCAATGTTCTGTAATTCCCCAAAAAACAGATAACGGAGTTGATAATTGAACAACATCTCCAACCCGAACCATATCATGAATATGTTCCAAGAATTGAATATATCTGCCTCTCAAATCAGATTTGTAATATTGTTTTCTTAAGTCCATTATATCATCAGTATACATCTTAAACTTCCTTTCATGACATACTATTTAATAATCCAGCAGATAGGCATTTAAACTATTTAGTTATGAGATCTTTGTTTTTCATATGCAAAAAAAATCTGATCTGATACTTCCATTTTAGAAACCCTCGGATTTCTACTTAAATATTCTGTAGATAATTCTTTCTTTTCTTCGCTATTTTCTACCATATTTTCTTCCTGTTTAATTTTCATATCTATCATCGTTTTTCCTCCTATTCTGCCTATCTGCTGGATATTATCAACTCTTTAAAGCACACCTTGGATCATATCCTGGTTGGCATACTCCAGTTATACTATATGCTATACCAATACATCCTCCTGTACATTTTCCCCATAAATAGCAAGTACTACATGGTTCATTCTCCAACACATAAAAACGTTGAATTCTTTTTTTTATATTTGATAATATCTCTTTACATCCTTGCGATAAATGTCCTAAATAAAATGCTTTATTTTTCATATACACACAAGGGAATACATCTCCATTCCAATCAATATATAAAGTACTATAGCCAGCCATACATGAATATTCTTGTTCATGATAGTTATGTTCCGATGAAATTTTCCCGTATAATGAAGCCATTTCATATGGGCATCCAATGTATCTAACCTTTTCTTTTTGATTCCTCTCAAGTAATCTTAAGTGCAAATAGACAAGAGAATCCGTATCCATACCGGCTATATATTTAGCATTTCCTATTGGAGCTAAAGGTGCTAAAGAAAAATAATCAACATCTAATCCACATGCTATACTATATATCTCTTCAATTTGAATAATATTTTGTTGTGTTGGAACACAATGTAGTTCTACTAGTATGTTCGGATATTTTTCTTTCAAAAACTTAACTCCCCTTATAACTTGTTCAAAAAAATTTCCCCTTCTTATTCTATTATAGGTGTCTTTATCTGAAGCATCAAAACTGATTTGTATAACATCAAATTTATCCATATTCAAAAATATATTTTTGTCACTCAATTTCTCTATTAAGGAACCATTGGTACATATTTTAATATAACAGCCTCGCTCTTTAAACCGTCTAATAATAGTTTTTATATTTGGATGTAGTAACGGTTCTCCACCTGTTAAGACAACATATCCCGGTTGCATTTTTAAAATTTCATCAATAAACCTTTCTTCAAAAAATCCACTATCAAGATGACCTCCTTGTGAACAATGAACACAATGCTGATTACAATTTGCAGTCAAACTAATTTCCACCTTCAACGGACTACTCCATTCAGTAATTTGCTGCATATATTTCATCCACTTTACTCCAGGTAATACATCTTGTTTTTTTTCATATTCAAGAATCTTATTATATACATCATCCAATTGTTTATTCATTGACAATTTCTCACTTCTAATAAAGCTTTTTTCAAACACAAAATACGACGTTGTAACACATTATAATTTTCATATAACTCCTTTTGCTTCATATATTGAAGAAATAAAGAATATATTTTTTCAGTCTGCTTATTTTCAAAAGTACAATTAATTCCATGGTACCAAATTTGTTCGTACTCTTCCTCGCTACAATTAGGCCAAAAATCATTTACAATAGTACAGTTACAAGGATAGTACAATAATCTATTGCTTTCCCCTTCATCAAATGAAAACAAAAAATCTAAATATTCCTCAAAAAAATTTACAGTTTCCCATAATTCCTTTTCAGTCGTTTTGGGATCAAATAAAATATGCCCTGGATGACACTGTATATTTAATTTTTTCAATATCCTAATAGCATTATGATTATCTTGAACTGTAGTCCCCTTATTATATCTATCTAATACAGTTTGTGAGCCCGATTCTATACCAACGAAAACTTTAATTAAGCCAGCGTGTTTAAGAAGTTTGAATGTATCATAATCTATATCATCTGCCCGGCACTCGATTGTAAAACGACATTTCACACGCTCATCAATGAGCAGTTTGGCAATCTCCTCTGCCCGTTTTCTTCCAAATTTTCCATCTGCGAAAAAATTATCATCTGAAAAAGAAAATACTCTACATGAATATTTATCTATAACATCTTTCATTTCTGCAACAACTCTTTCTGCAGATTTTACACGATATTCTTTTCCTCCCGAAAAATTTCTAAATAAATATCCCTCACAAAAATTGCACTTTCCATGACAACTTCTAGAACTTTCCATAATACAGATTCGATATTTATCTTTTTGTTTTAAATAAGAATAATCTGGAAACGGTAATGAATCCATAGATGAATTTTCAATTTTTCTCAATCTATATTTAATTGCTCCATCTACCTCATATGCCATTCCTATTATATCTTCAAAAATTCTTTTAGATAAAACACCGCTTTTCGTTCCAATTTTCAAAATCTCACTTAATGTTTCTTCTGCTTCTCCTAATAACACAAAATCTGCCTTTGCATACTTTAATACATACCGATACTCTACCGAGGCAGATTTTCCGCACACAAAAACAATTCCGTTTAGTCTATGGCATAGATCAACACAATCAGTCATCCATTGTGAAAACACATCTTCTCTATACTGTATCGGCAAAATAAAAATATCTGCTTTTTGCTCTGGTTTTTCAAAAATATATGTATAATTCACAGATTTTTCCCTACATACTGCAGCCAATTCACATGCTAGCATTTCATTAAATCCCGTTGAATCTTTATTGAAAAATAATGGTGGTAAAACAAAAGTTACTTTCATAATATATTTTCCCCTTTTGAATAATTTATAGACTGAATCACACTTTTATAAATTTCATATTCCTTTTCCTCAAGTTCATCTAAATAATTATTTAATTTACTTGATGGAAATTTTTGGTGCCTATTTATATTTGATTTTATTATTACTTTTTTTATAATTTCACAAATATTTATAATTATATTCATTTCTGTTTCAAAATCATAATCTAAAATTCCCATCGTCGACAAGTATCGGTATCGTTCTTTCATTAATACTTTATGATCTTGTAAACTACAAATAGTTCTAATATCACACTCCTGTTCCCTTTCCACATTAATATAATCATAATATTTTTTTAACTCTCTATAACAGTCAATTCCCCAAACATAATCACCTATTCTTTCAGGCGGATTTAAAAATTCTTCCAAATCCTTTTTTATTTTTTTCTCTTGTAATAAATGATTATTTCCTACTTCATGATACTTCATATCGGATAAAATATTAAAAAAGCACACCCCTCCCATTCTACCAATATGATCTCCACCATTTATTTCCTCTGCAGGTACATCTGTAGCCAATTCAAAATTTGCATATGATATTACTTCTGTGTCAAATTTTCCTTTTCTATTATTATCTGCACAATACAACTCTCTTTTATTATCGTCATATCCCCAAATCAATACCGGATGAAACCACCACGTTTCATCACGACGATATATAGATCTATTCAATATCATATAAACATACTGTTTTTTTGAAATTCGCTCTTTTACAAATTCCAAAAAAGTTCCCCATCTATCTTTAACCATTCTATATGGCAATTTATTAAAATCAATCCAAGGATTTGCTGTATATTCATAAAAATTGAAGTCACCATAAAAATGATAATAAAAATCTAGCGTACCAAGTCTGTCTTTTTGTTTCCATAAATCATACAGTGTATAAATCTGTATATAATTACTATATATCCACGGATATGTTTCCGGATATTCGTATAATACAGACAATAAAGCCGCTTGGTGACAATATGCATAAATTATTGGCTCACCTATTTTTAATTTCTTAATCATTTCTTTCAGCTTCTCTTTCTTACCTTTTCGTTAATTTTATTACATTTATCTCCCAGACCTCATCTTTTTTCCTGCGGCAATAAATTAATATTGCCGCAGATAATCCTTTATATATTTTTACAACCGAACCTTCACCGCAAACAATGCATTGCCATCTACTTCCACGGTTACGGTGCTGCCGTCTGTTTCTACGGCATTGTCTTTTGTTTCCTCGAACAGGTCAACTGCCTGTGCTTCTTTGACTTCTGTACCGAAGCTTAACTTCACTGCAGAACGCTCACCGGAGGTCTCGCAGCCGCGAACCAGAACGCAGCCGTCTGTGGTAGGCTGTACTGCTGTGATCACCGCGCTGTCGGAAGCAACGGATACCAGGCTGTCCTCCAGAGGCAGCTCGCCGTGGTGGCAGTTGGTGGGCTGGTAGAAGATCTTATGGTTGCAGCCGGTTGCGATATCTTCCGCTTCCTTCGCATCTCCGCTCACTGCGCCAACCCAGAGGGTAATGGTGTGGATGCCGCGTTCTGGATAAGGATCGGGGCTTACGGAGCTGTTGATCAGTGTCAGGTTCAGGCTCTCCTTCTGTCCGCGATAGCCGTATTTGCTGTCGGAAACGAGGATTGCGGAGCTGCCGTCCATGCGAAGCGCCATGCCATAGCGCAGTCCGGGAACATCGTTGTTGATACCTCTGCGGACAGTGCTGCCTGCGGGCACGTCATAACGGAAGGCATCGGTCTGATAGGACAGAGGCGTCTGCCAGGTCAGAACCGGAATGATGTCTTTGCCGATTTCTTTCCAGTCTACCTTCAGCTCTACGCGAACCAGCGGCTGGTCTTTTTCCAGAACATAGGTCACCTCTGCGGTAGAATTTTCTACGGTAAAGTGTGCGGTTACACTGCTTCTGAGTTCTCCGATCACAGCTCTGCTCAGCTCTACGCAACGATCCACCGGCACGTTTTTGATCGCTCTGCCGATGTTCCATGCGCTGGAGGTCTTGCATTCCGTTTCCTGATACACAAGTCCGGCTTCTTTTCCTTCGCCGATCAGCTCCTGTCCGGTCGTCTTATCCACCAGGGATTTGATGCGTCCGGTCTCTGCGCTGATGGTAACGATGGTCTGCTCATTTTCCAGAACAACATCGTCATAGCAGCGGGTTACCTGCTCATTTGTCTGTAAGTAAACCGGATAGGAATCCAATCCCTTTTCATACAGCACAACAGTGGTATAGCCGAGGGCAGGAACCTCCTGATCTACTAAAACGCGGATATATTTGTGATCCCAGTACTGCTGCAGCTCGTGGTCAACCAGCTGGAACGGGATGTCGTTTCCGTCTGCATCGCGCATTGCCAGTCGGCGCAGATCTCCGGTCCAGTCCCAAACGGTCAGCTCTGCAACCTCACGGCGTGCATGGGACAGGCTGTTGAACAGATGGAAAATACGGGTTCTGCCGCTGCCTCTTTCGGTACTGGGCACTCCCACAAAGTTTTCAATGCCGTAGCCTACGCCTGCGCCTTCTGACTGGCTGTTGTATGCATCGATATCGACCGGAATCGAGGATGTATCGATCTTTTCTGCAATCACGCGCATTGCGTTTGTGATCTGGGTGTTGGCAGTTGCCATAGAGGTCTGGAACAGTCCCATTGCATGCTCTCTGGAATCCTGTACGCAGGAGCCGGTCAGGATGTCGTGGAAATGGGTAAATAATACATCCTCCCATGCCTTGGTCAGCTTTTCCTTCGCATACGGGAAGCCAACCTTCTGTCCAGCCAGTGCGCTCATCGCTTCTGCATCGTAGAACGCAGCCTCCAAACGGCGATTGCCTCTCTTGATGCGGCTCTGGGTGGTGTAGCAGCCGTTTGCAAAGTAGTTTAATTCTTCGTTTACAACCGGCAGTTTTTCCCGGATTTTTTCTGCTTCATGGAAATAGTCGCGGAATGTGCCGAAACGGATCTTCGGATAAATTTTCCAGGTCTGCATTTCCAGTGCGCGCTCTACGTCACGTCTGGTAGGTCCGCCGCCGTGGTCACCCACACCATACACTACCAGACCGGTCTTTAAGCCGCTGCTCTTTTTCACGATTTCCATAAATCCTGCGCCAATCTGTGGTGTGATCGCTCCGTTATACCAGTTGGGCTCGCGGTAGGTAAGGACTTCTTTTCCGGATGGAGCCTGATAACGGTACAGCACGTCACGGCGGGCATTGCCTCTGCAATGGTAGAAATATTTTACGCCGCCGAACTGATCGATTTCCGGCACGTTTGCGCTGTGCCCGAAGGTATCGGGGGAGAAATCCAGATCAAAATCCTTTACGCCCCAAACCTTGGACAGATATTCTCTCGTGTACTGGATATGACGCAGCAGAGACTCGCCGGAGGGCATGTTCTTGTCTGTCTCTACCCATGCAGAGGCGGTTACTTCCCAGCGTCCCTCTGCAATGCGGGCTTTGATGCGCTCCATCAGCTCCGGATCATATTCTTCCACAATCTTATATACAGAAGCCTGGGACTGGGAGAAGCAGAACTCCGGATACTGATCCATGATATTTAAAATCGAACGGAAGGTTGCAAGAACGATGGAAACGGTTTCGTTGAAGCTCCACATCCAGTTCATGTCAATATGCGCATGGGCTGCCAGGATCAGCTCATAGGATTTTGCTTCCTCTGCGATCGGCTCAAGGATTTCCTCTGCCTCTTCACAGGCCTGATCGGTCAGTACGCCCTCGGTCTGCTGTTTTTCCAGCAGATAATCCAGCGCTTCCTCCAAAGCAGCGTCGTATTTGCCGTTTTCTGCCTCGGATAAATGAAGGGCAAATTCCAGCTCTGCAAGGATTCTTACGTTCGCGCGACCGGGGCGGGTGATGTGCGCCTGCTCCTCCTTCGGCATGCCGAAGGTGTCCTCAAAGTGCATTTTTTCCCGGTTGCCGCCGACGGAGGTCTTGAGCCGGGTAAATTTTTCTGCGAGTGTCATAACTTGTATCCTCCTCTTTTTTATGACAACAGATAGCATTCTGTTGTTCTATGGATATCCGGACGGCGGATGCGAAATTTCCGCCGCCCGGCAGTTCCTGATTTTATTCGTCCAGGAAACGGTCTACGATCTGCTGCCTGTATTCTTTGGACAGCGATGCGAAAAATGCCGAATATCCTGTGACACGCACAACCAGATCCGGATAAGCTTTCGGGTCTTCGTGTGCTTTTAACAGTTTTTCTTTGGATACGCAGTTCATATTGATCAGCGTACCGCCTGCCTGCTCATGCGCATGGATCAGTGCAACGAGGGCGTCCACACCGCCGGAATGCTGAATCAGTCCGGTGTCGATATCCAGATGCAGCGGAGCAGAGTTGCCATATCCTGCCTGTGTCAGTGCTACCGCATTTGCCTTTAAAACCGGCGAAAAGGTATCCACACCTCTCGCAAAGCCGGGATCCGGTTCAGAAGAATGGGAAATCGCATCTCCGGCAAAGCGGCCGTTGGGCGTTGCCTCCAGCGTCTTTCCATAGGCATACACATCTCCGTGGGAGAACAGTCCGGGAACGATCATCAGATGATGCTTCCTGGTCGGAGAGCCCTTGCACAGTGCTACATAATAGTCCCGGATGCGTACTGCCCAGTCCTGGGCGCGGGAGCCGGGAGAACCGAAACGGCGGATGTTTTTGAGCATCAGGCGTTCTCTCTCTGCGCCCTCATAGTTGGTATCCAGCAGTTCGAAGAGTCGATCCCAGGTTAGCTTCTTTTCTTCTACAACACGCTGTTCGATCGCCGCAAACGAGTCCGCTACGGTGGCCAACGCAATGCCGTCGATATTCAGATCCAGAATGTCTACGCCGCCGTTGGAGCAGTTTAACCCCCGTTCGATCGGGCCGTGCATGAACAGATTCAGCACGATTTCCGGGCGGTTTCTCTGCATGACTTCATAATGCTTGTCATAGCCAGCCTTGACGCATTCCACCATCGCCTGCAAATGATAAGTGAAGCGCTCCCAGAGCAGATCCAGGTCGCGTGTTTCCTGCGCCTGCAGATCCTTTAACCCATAGTGCAGAGCAACCGCCATGTTCACGCGGGTTACATCCTGCAGCGGATATTCCCGTCCGGGGATCGCCACCCAGTTGCAGCCGCATTTGACACGCATCCGCCCCAGCTCTATTGGAAAGCCGTTTTTGGAAAAACCCTCGCTGATGCCTTTTTCCAGCGAGTAACATACACCGTAGCCATCCTCTATCGTATATTCTACCGACCTCTTTAACAGAATCTCCGGCTCCGGTCCCTGTCCTGCAATGGGCGCATGGACGCGAATACCGAGGTTAGTCGGAATCTTTAACAGGTGCATTGCATCCAGAATCAGGAACGACAGGCGGCTCGTCACTTCCCGGTCTCCTGCCGGCGTCAGTCCGCCGATCTGGGTGTAATGCGTATCGTTGAAGAACAGGCTGGCAATCATCCAGACTGCCTCTTCTTCCGTCAGGATACCGCTTTCGATATCCCGTTCAAAATATTCTTCCAGAAGCGTATCCAGCGCCCCCAGCGCACCGCCTGCATAAAACGTGCGATCCACCGCCTGGAAATGTGCTAAAAACTGCACTGCTTCCCGGAAGGTGCGGGGCTCGTGCTCGCACAGCTCACCGTTTACCTTTGCAATCGCCAGATAATTGTCTCTCAAAAACGGATCACTTTCCTTTGCAGCCAGCTCCTGCGCATAAACCTGATGCGCCTTTACCCACTCCAGGATCCCCAGCACAAGCTGCTCCTCTCCCTCATAAAAATCAGGATCCGGCGGATTGTTTTTCTTTCTGTAATAACGAATCTTTTCCAGAAGTCCTTTCCAGCCCTCTCTTAAACCGATCTCCATGTCCGGGCACAGATGGTTCATACCGCCGAAGCCCGCCTGTGTGATGCGGTACTTTTTGATGGTCTCATCCAGCTCGTGGGGTTTGTCCTCATCCGCAATTCCAAACGGTGCGAACCGGTCGAATGTGCCCACCCAGCAGCATGCCAGCGCGCTGTTGGGATTGATATATTTCGGCATTTCATTTAAGAAACGTCTGAAATTTCGCCCGATACATGCACAACCGTGTACCAGACCGTCCTCGCAGGTTTCCGGCTCAAAAGTAAATTCCGGAAAATCAATAAATCCGTGGTCATCGATATCGATGGACCCATGCCGTGCAAGCTTTGCATCGTTGATCTTTAGCTTATCCCGATGCATTCCCTCAATCAGCTGCAGGTATAACGGCGATACCTTCGTCTTCTCCGTATTCATATACTTCCCTTTCTAATCGAATCACTGGAATCCATACTTCTTTTTCAGCATTTCCACCTCGTCCTTTAGCGGAACGGTCCCCTCAAACACGTTCTGTGCCTCCAGCGCCCTGTACTTGGAATTTCCCAGCTTGTGGTACGGCAGAAGCTCTGCTTCGATCTGCTGCCACCGGTGTAAAAACTCTGCGATCTTTTCCACCTGATCATCGTTCATACCCGGAATGTAGGGATAACGGACGAAGATGTTTTCGCCCCGGTCGGCAAGCCTTGTAAAGTTTTCCAGAATCCGTCCGTTCTCCACTCCGGTACAGGCTTTGTGGACATCGGCATCCATTGCCTTGATGTCGTATAAAAACAGATCCGTATAGGGCAGCACCTGTTCAAAGGATTCCCACGGGACATTTCCGGCAGTATCCACCGCAGTGTGTACGCCTGCCGCCTGACAGCCCTTTAACAGCTCCGTCAGGGCATCCGGCTGCAGCATACATTCTCCCCCGGAAAATGTCACGCCGCCCTTTGACTGGTCGAAATATCCCTTATTTTCCAGAATCTCTTTTAAGATGCTGTCCGTATCCCGCCATTCTCCGACGCTGACCAGTGCATCCGCATAGCATTCCTCACAGCATTTGAAGCAGTGGATACATTTGCTTCTGTCGATCCAGTGTCCCGTCTCGTCAAAGACTTGCGCCCCCACCGGACAGACCTCCCGGCATGCCATACAGCCAATACAGCGGTCCGGATAGAGTAAAATTTCCTTTGCGGCATGGATGGATTCCGGATTGTGGCACCAACGGCAGTGCAGGCTGCAGCCCTTGAAAAAAACTACAGTCCGCACGCCGGGCCCGTCATGGACGCTGAAATGCTGAATATTAAAAATATTCGCTTTTATGCCCATTTTCCTGTTACACACACTTCCTTCGATACGCTCTGATAAGATACAAGCAGAGTCTTTGTCTCCTCATCCCAGGAGCTTTCCACTGCAACAGCTTCGCCGTCTTCGTCAATTGCCTTGATGTCTGTGGGCTGCTTGGGCAGGCGCACTCTGGTGAATGCCTTGATCTTATCTGCGGTTTTGAGTCTCAGCATTACACCGTTTTCTGTTGTCTCGCCTTCTTCTACGCGGGCAGAGGTTCCGACAATACGGAAATCTTCGCCTTCGATTTTGGAAAAATCAAACAGCAGGGTTACATCATCCGGTGCAACATCTTTTTCATGGATAATTGCATAATCGTTTGTCATCAGATCCGCATAAACGCCTGTAAATACCTTCTTCTCGTCGCTTACGCTCTCTGCCATAACGGAAGAAATCACATAAGGTCCGCGATGGAGGGTCAGGTCGTTTCTGTAGGTCCAGGTGATGCCGGTATCTGCCAGCGTCTTCTGAACCAGGCTGCGGTACTGATCTGCCAGCTCTTTACTTAAGCAGATTCTTGCAGGAAGCTCCTTCCAGACAACGATCTTGCCGGCGCCAACTTCATGTACGCCCTCCTCGGGATCTCTCCCCAATCCAGCCAGCTCGAACAGATGCTCTGCAGGATTTGCATAGCCTCTCTGTCCCCACCATGCGTCGATCTTATGGAACGGGTCACTGCCATCGCCGACATAGATCAGCGTGCCGCCCTCTCTGATCCAGGAAACAACGGCTGCGTTTACGTCCGGTGCATCGGGTTTCATATATTCATAGCTCAGTACGAGACACTTGTAATCCTCCAGATATCCGGCAAAACGACGCACGTTGTCCAACTGAACCGGATGGATCGGCAGACCGTATTTTACAAGGGGCATTGCCACGCCGAAAAAGTTCGGGAATGCTGCGCTCTGAATAAAGTCGTACATCAGGGAATCCTTTTCCCCGATCTCCTTCATCAGCCTGGCAGCTGCTTCTTCATCCACAGGATTACCGGAGTTTTTGTGCATTGCAGCTCTGAAACGGTCGCCCAGCTCTTCGCCGTCCACGATACCGTCTGGGAAGGTTCTCTGAAACAGTCCGCTGTCGGACATAAATACGCCTACCCCGTCTGTACCTCCCTCAAAGAGGATATCGCTCTGCTCCATGTCACCGAAAAGCTGGAACATGCCGGACAGCAGCGTGGAATAGCTCTGAGGGATCGGCTTGGACTGGTCGGTCTCGAAGCTTGTTTCAATCTTTTCTGCAATTCTGGGCTGGAATCTTGGGTAACGTCCGTCAAATACGCGGTGAGGCCACGGGCAGATCTCATAATGCCAGATATGCGGATGCAGCAGGGATGCCACTGCGGTTCTTCTGTAGTTGTATTCGTAATTCTCCCAGGTATAGGAGGGAAGGTCTTCGATGGGGTCATTTAAAAACCACATCCGGCGGCCGGTGCCCTTTACCAGCTCCTGCATCACACCATACTCCAGATATGCCGTTTCAAAGGTACGCTCTTTGTATACACCCTCGTAAACGTTCGCTTCACGGCTCGTACCGGTCCAGATCTGCGCGATGTAGCCATCTACCGTCGGAATACTGATCAGCTCAGCCTCCGGGCTCATGATCTTCCACTGAGTGTAGTTTAAGAGACTGTGGGTTGGAACATAGAAGCGCAGATCCTTCTGATATTTCACCTTTGCGTATTCCTTCAGCGCCGCACTCACGCGGTCGATGGTTCTCTTATATAAATAAGCCTTCAATCTTGCACACTTATACTGTGCATCCAGACTTTCATGCTGAGGCTTCCAGGGTTCTTTGTAATAAATTTCATATTCTCTCTTGAACGCTTCTGAGTAACCGCTCTTATCCCAGAACTCCGGCTCTTCCACATGGATTGCTTCCACGCCGGCATCTACGGCAACCTTCAGACGATCTGTCAGATATTCTGAAAAGGAAACCGTCGGAACCATATAGGGTACCGTCGGGTTATGGATCACGTCTTTGCCGTTTCTGTCCACCTGACCTTCATCCCAGTGCTTTCTGCCATCCCACTTGCCGTCCAGATATTCCTGATATTCGCCCCATGCGATACCGGTCATCAGATGGATGACATAGCCCTTTTCTCTGTACTGACGGATTCTCTCCGGCATTGTCGGATCGATTCCGTACACCATGATAAAGTCACAGCCAAGGTCTACCGAAGGCCGGATCTCCCCGCTTGCCTGATAGCCTGTCAATTCCTCTTTTTTCGATCTGATATAAGCCATTTATATACCCTCCCATTTATCCGGTCCCCAGCCGGAATGTGATTCTGTATGATCTGTATGAATAAAAAGAATGTGCCTTAGCACATTCTCGCGCCGAGGCGCGGTTGCTTCAGCAACCATCTACCCTTGCGCCGAGTGCGCATCCTCGCGGAGCGTTTTTATCGTATGGAAACGAAGTTTCCTATACGATGAAAAAAAGGGCGGGAAGCTTCCCTTAATCCAATGAAATCCTTCCTTGCATTAAGTTCCGTTTCCCGCCCTGATCCTTATTTCTCAGAGAACGTTACCTGTTATACTCTGTATTTTATATTGTAATCTGTCTCCATTGATAAGTTGAATTCTGTCTTAGTAAGCGAAGTCATCTCTGGTCTTAGACTGTTCGGTCATGTAGTCCAGGAATTTCTCCATCTCACCGCCATTGTTTGTCTTTAAGTATTCCTGATAGTCCAGAATGATCTGTCTTGCTTCTTCTTCGGTATCAGCGAAGAATGCACGCTCAGTGTATTCTTTTTCTTTTACATCATCGAATGCCCATTCGGAGAAGTCGGAGTAGTTCTCATATCCAGGAGCCATAGCATCGATAGCATAACCCTTAAGGATTTCTACAGGATGAACTTTCTTATAAGCGGTGATGTACTCGTTCTCAGCATCAGCTTCGAAAGGAGCGGACTCGCCAAACCACTTGGCGTTCTTCTTTGCAACATAGCTTCTGCCTGCCATGTAGCCGATACCTCTCTGACGCAGTTCTTTGGTAACAGAATCAGAATCGGTTGCATAACGCTCGGCCAGTTCAGCAGTCATACGAGGCTGTCCATCTGCATTCAGCTCGTAGGTATCGCCTTCGAAGCCGTAGCAGATCAGCTTTGTGCCTTCTTTGCTGTTTACATAGTCCAGCCATGTCATAGCAGCATCGATGTTGGTACAGGTGGTAGGGAAGATAATAGCAGGAGATCCGCTTCTACCTTCGGATTCAACCTGAACCTGTGCAGAACCGTCAGAGTAGTTCAGAGGTCCAACCCATGTGTAGCGCATTTCAGGATTGCTGTCATACAGACCGCTCTGCTTGGTTGCATCGATGGTTACACCATACTGTGCGCAGGTAAACAGTGCAGTACCGTTGCCGACTTTTTCTTTTGCAGCATCATCCGTTGTTGTGAAGCACTCTTTGTCCAGCAGTCCGTCATGAACCATCTTCCATACAACCAGATTCTTGTTTACATAGTTTTCGCTTAACTTATCATAAGTTACGTTTCCGTCAGCATCCAGTGAGTAGCCAGTCAGCTTCTTCTCATTGTAGCTCTGTAAGTAGTTATCATAGGACCAGCCGTTATGGAAGGTGGTAGCAACGATACAATCGTTGCCGTTTACATCCTTAAAGCCATAGTCCTTTGCTTTCTGCATGAAGTCCAGCAACTCTTCCGTGGTCTTGATGGAGGTAGGATCGATACCCAGAGCTTCCGGAACGTCGCCACGAACGAATACACCGTAGTTCCACATTGCGATATCTTCTACATCACCTGCAACCTCGGTAGGCAGAACGTATCTTGCACCATTGAAGGAAGGATCGTCGATATCATTTTCCAGATATTTCTGGCTGATAACACCTACATCCCATGCATCAGAGATATTAGGATAGTTGGGAAGCATGTCTTTGATATCAATCAGACGGCCTTCTGCGCCAGCCTTTTTGATGATCCCAGTCGAACCGGAGCTGCCCCCCCAGTAAGGCGCATTGATCATATCGGGCATATCGCCGGAAGCGAACATCATGTTCAGCTTCTCATCTTCACTCATCATGATTCCTTCAAATTCTACGGTAACGCCGATCTTGTCACGAATTGCAGCTGCAACCTCGTTGTTATACTGATCGTCAGCAGTGTTGAAGCCGCCGTTCCAGCATACCAGCATCTTCAGCTGAACATCGTCAAACTTCTTATACTTGTTTCCGTCCTCGTCTACGTAATAGTCACCGTCTTCTTCGGTGTCAGCCGCAGCTGTGTCATCCTTTGCTGTATCCTCCGATGCAGCGGGTGTTGTGGATGCAGAACCAGTGTCTGCGCTGCTTCCGCAGCCTGCCAATGCTGTAGCCGCCATTGCTGCGGTCAGCACCAGTGCTAATGCCTTTCTCTTCATACTTATGTCCTCCTTTTTTATTGACAAACGGCTGCATGAACCCCCGTCCTGCATTGCCGTATGTTTCAAGTTGTAACAATAGAATGTACGCTCTGTAAGCATTCCATTGTCATGAATAACAGCTGTCGCCGTTTTTGTCTCAGGCATCAGCCCTTGACGGATCCTACCATAACGCCCTTTACATAATATTTCTGTAAGAACGGATAGATCACAACGATGGGCATCGTCAGGATCATTACGAATGCCATCTGCAGAGACTGGGAGGTAAAGCTTGTTACATTACCAAGCTGTGTTTCCTGTCCTGCCTTGATCTGGCTGGAAGCAGTTGCTTCGCTTAAAATCTTCTGTAATACGGTAGCTGCCGGATACAGAGCTGCTTTACTCTGATAGTAAGCACCTGTGAACCAGTCATTCCACTTGCCGACACCGATGAACAATGTCAGAGTTGCCAGGATCGGCTTGGAAAGAGGAAGATAAATCCTGCTCAGGATGGTCCAGTCATTTGCACCGTCCAGCTGTGCGGATTCTCTTAATTCTCCCGGAATCGTTGCAAAGTTACTTCTCAGCAAAACAAAGTTGTAAAAGCTATATAATCCAGGAATGACATACAGCCAGAAGCTGCTGGTCAGTTTCAGGTCACGCAGCACCATGTAGTAAGGAACCATGCCGCCGCCAAAGATCGTTGTAAAGTACCAGAAGAAGTTCATGAGGCTTCTTCCCGGCAGCGTCTTGATGCTCAGTGCATAGGCAGCAAGTGCGGTGACGATCAATCCTAAAACGATCGATAAGATGGTTGCCGAAACAGAGATCAGCAGGGAGGTTCCGATGGTCGGATCCTCAAATGCCATCTGGTAGTTCTCCAGTGTGAAGGCTCTCGGCCAGATCCACACGCCGCCTCGCATGAAGTCACGTCCTGTATTAAAGGAAGCGATCAGCACATACCAGAAGGGATAGAAGGTTGCAATTCCCAGCAGGGCCAGGAATGTGTAGTTAAAAACTTTAAATATTTTACGGCCTCTTGACTCTTTGATTTTCATGTGTTTCCCCTCCTCCTTTTACCACAAGCCTACTTCGGCGTATTTCTGGGTCAGGTAGTTCGTACCTGCCACCATGATCAGAGAGAACACGGATTTAAACAAGCCGATGGCCGTCGCGTATTCAAACTTGCCATATCGGATACCGGTTTGAATGATGTATGTATCAAGTACCTGAGAGATCTGATTATTTGCCGGCTGCTGCAGCAGAAGGATCTGATCATAGCCTGCGTTTAACATGCCGCCTACTGCCATAATAAACATAATGCCGATGGTGACGGAAATTTCCGGGATCGTGATATGTAAGGTACATTTCCAACGGCCTGCGCCGTCAATGGATGCTGCTTCATACAATTCCTGATCCACACCGGTGATGGCTGCCAGATATACAATAGAGCCCCAGCCTACGTTCTTCCAGAGGTCTGAGAAAATAACCAGCGGAAGAAATGCATTTTTCTCACCCATTACGAAGATCGCTTCTTTTCCCATCATCTGACGGATGTCATTGAAGATACCGCCGTAGGGTGTAAAGATTGTCGTCATCAGCTGTACTACTACGACCCAGGATACGAAGTTGGGCAGGTAGCTCAGGGTCTGAACGGTCTTTTTGAATCGTTCTGCTTTTACTTCATTTAACAGAAGCGCCAGGATGATCGGTGCCGGGAAGCAGACGACCAGCTTCAGGCTGGTGATTACCAGAGTGTTCTTAATGGTCATCCAGAACTCCGGTGATGTAACGAACTTCCTGAAATGCTTGAGTCCAGCCCATTCGCTTCCGAAGATTCCGAGGTCAAACCGGTAGTTCTTAAAAGCAAGAACAATACCTGCCATCGGCGTATAGCAGAATACAAGTAGCCAGACGATACAGGGAAGGAGGAACAAATAGAGCATCCAGTGCCGTTTTATTTGCATCCTTAGTTGTTTCTTGTTTTTCTGTTTCTGCTCTGCGCTGATGGCAGGCTTTGCAATTGCTTTTGCCATGTTTTCCTCTCCTTTTTATAGCGTAAGGTGGATCACTCCCCGATCGCAGCTCTGTCCTTTCCCCATCACACAGAGCGCGCTCCCTTGCAAGACTAGCCATTCAATACAAACATGACAAATAGTAATCAGTCGTCTCATCCGCATCTCAGGCTTGCTTATTTTGTCTTGCCCCTTGTGAACACTATGTTACCACATTTTGTTCACTTTGCAAGCCTTTTTTAATAAATTATGTCTATTTTGTGAATTATGAATAACTTCGCTACGTGAATTATGTCGATATCGACATAGCAAATATAGCAAAACATAATTTGACTTTCTAATCAAATCATGGTATAGTTTTTATAGGTAGTGCGGTAAAGAGTATTGTTTTTGTTAGAATTATCATTTTTCTATAGCATTTTACAGACTATTAAGAAAATATTTCAGGATATTTTTTATTATTATCAGATTTTTTCGCATACCGCAGCATAGCATACATAGCAAAGTAAAATAGAAGTTATATAGAAGTTATATAGAAGGATTACTTCGGAAATGAGGATTTTATATGGAAAAGACAAATCAACCCCTTTATCAGCAGCTCATGGAGGATGTTCGTTCCCAGATCGAAAACAGCCTGCTGCTTCCGGGCGACAAGCTGCCGACAGAGCGGGAATTCATGCAAAAATACAATGTCAGCCGGATTACGGTTTCCAAGGCCCTGAACGAATTAAAGGCAGAGGGTCTGATTACCCGCTTTCCAAATAAAGGCTCCTTTGTCGCCAGAAGTGCTTCTCCCCTTGCTGCTGCGGCTCAGGTCCCGCTGGAAGCTCCCAGTGTCCTGATGTCGGCTTCTGCCTCCGCGCAGCTTCCTGCTGTCCCGGAAGGCAGTACCTCCGATACTGCTTTTACCGAGATTGCCTGCATCCTGCCGTCCTTCTCCGATCAGTTTTCGTTATCCATGGTAAATGGCATACTTTCTGCATTTCCCATAGATTCCTATATCTGTCACCTTTTCCAGAGCTTCAATCCTTCTCTGGAAAACCGGCTGCTGCAAAAATGTATCGACACCGGCATCAGCGGAATCGTTCTGTTTCCTCAGGATCAGCCATTTTTCAGCGAGCAGCTGCTTTATCTGCTGCTGCAGAAATATCCCCTGGTCCTCATCGACCGGAATCTTCCACGTCTGGATACCAGCTATGTCATTGGGGACAATAAAACCGGCGGTGCACTCTGTCTGCGTCATCTCCACGCCCTCGGACATCAGCGCATCTGCTTCGTCTCTTCTGCCCGGCGGAATACCTTCACGGTTCGCTCCCGTATCGACGGCATTTTGCAAGAAGCGAAGGCACGCAATATTCCGGAATCCTCCATTACGATCTTGGATTTCTTCAACAAGCATCAGCCCTACGTTCACTATCAGAAGCAAATGATGAAGCTGATCCGGGAGGAGCGCATCACTGCCTTTATTGCAGCAGAATCCACTACCTGCGCCTATCTCTACAGCCTGTTTGCAACAATGAACCTCCGGGTTCCTGAGGATATCTCCCTGATGTCCTTTGATAAACCGCTGGTAGAATCCCAGCGTCCCGATTTCTTTACCCACATCAGTCAGTCCGAATATCTGATGGGAAAAGAAGCCGGCACGATTCTGAAACATCAGATCGAAACCCGTGATCCGCAGGTGACACACCGTGTGATGTCGCCTCTTCTGGAGGTTCGCAAATCCACAAGGGCGATTGTGCTGTAGCTTTTCCATCTTTGTTGACACATCAACAAATATATGTTATGCTTTCCAGGCCGACTTGGGAAATCGATCGGCCACGCAGCCCAATGGGCCTGCGGAATGGAGGTAACGAATCACATGAATCAGATACAGATTATTACAGACGCGGGATCGGATATCGTCGATTGCTCCCGCACAGACCTGACCGTCCTTCCGATGACCATCCGTTTTGGCGATGAAGAATATTTGGACGGCGTCAACTTAACCCACAGACAGTTTTATGAAAAGATGATCGAAACACAGGTGCTGCCGACCACCAGCCAGCCTTCCCCCTATGCCTTCGAGGCTGCAATCAGAAAAATCCATGAACAGGGCGACATTGCACTGATCATTACGATCTCCTCCAAGCTCTCCGGAACCTGGCAGAGTGCCAACATCGCCGCAGCCGAAACCGGCGGAGAGGTTTATATCGTAGACAGCTTAAACGTTGCTGTCGGGGAAAAGGCCATCGTGGAATATGCATTGCGCATGAAGGATGCCGGCACAGATATCCACACCATCGTAGAGACCCTGAACCATGAAAAAGAAAATCTGCGAGTGATCGCTCTTTTGGATACCCTGGAATATCTGCAAAAAGGCGGCAGAATTTCCAAAACCGTTGCCATCGCCGGAAGCCTGCTTTCTATCAAGCCGGTGGTCTCCGTTGTGGATGGTGAGGTTGCACTGCTGGGTAAGGCACGGGGCTCCCGCCAGGGCAACAACTTCCTGATCCAGCAGATTCAGAAGGACGGCATTGATTTTTCCCGGCCGTTTTTCCTGGGCTACACCGGGTTAAGCGACGCGCTGCTGCAGAAATACATTTCCGACAGTGCAGAGATCTGGAAGGAGCATGTTGAGCATCTGCCCATCGGAACCATTGGAGGCGCCATCGGAACCCATGTCGGTCCCGGAGCCATCGCAGTGGCGTTTTTTACAGAAAAATAATCTTTGAACTTAAGGGGGATCCTCCTCCAGAAAAAGCAAAAGCACCTCAACCTTTCTTAGATCGGTTGAGGTGCTTTCTTTCTGACAACAGGATCGGTTCAATCCTCCTCGATATGCTCCAGTCCCTGATTGATGATCGTGCGGACATGTCCGTCCGCCAGGGAATAAAAGATGGATTTGCCTTCTCTTCTGCTTTTAACCAGTTTATTCTGTTTTAAAATGCGCAGCTGATGGGAAATCGCCGACTGCGTCATCTGCAGGGCTGCTGCAAGGTCGCAGACACAGACCTCCGCTTCAAACAAAACAAACAGAATCCGGATACGGGTAGAATCTCCAAATACCTTATAAAGCTCCGCCAGATCATAAAGCTCTTCTTCTTTTGGAAGCTTTTCCTGTACGATCCTGAGCAGTTCTTCATGAACCTCCGTTTCTTCACAGTGATCCATTTCCAGTTCTTCTTTTTCCTGCATGGTTCTCTCCATTTTCTTTACAGCTTTTTCACATTCAGGGCGCGGATCGCATTGAGCACGGCGATAATCATAACGCCCACATCTGCGAAGATCGCCGCCCACATATTCGCAATGCCGAGTGCGCCGAGGATCAGGCAGACCACTTTAACACCGATTGCAAAATAAATATTTTCATAAACGATTCTCAGGCACTTTCTGGAAATTCTGATGGCCTTGGAAATCTTTAACGGATCATCATCCATCAGAACAATATCCGCCGCCTCGATCGCTGCATCCGAGCCCAGTGCTCCCATTGCGATGCCGATATCCGCACGGGAAAGCACCGGTGCATCGTTGATGCCGTCTCCCACAAAGGCAAGCTTTTCCTTTTCCCCTTTTTCATCCAGAAGCTTTTCTACCTGCGCTACCTTGTCGCCGGGCAGAAGCTCGCTGTGTACCTCATCAATACCGAGCTCTTCCGCAACCTGACGTGCTGCCTCCCGGCGGTCTCCGGTCAACATGATCGTCTTTTTCACGCCGCATTTTTTCAATGCCGCGATGGCTTCCTTTGCATGAGGCTTGATCTGATCCGAAATCAGGATATGTCCGGCATATTTGCCATTCACCGCCATGTGAACAACGGTTCCGACGCTGTGACATTCCATACAATCCACACCGAGCTTTTCCATCAGCTTGCTGTTGCCTGCAGCAACTCTCACGCCATCCACCTTTGCAGTCACACCGTTGCCGCTGATCTCTTCGACATCCGTTACACGGCTCGGATCCAGGGGCTTGCCGTATGCCTTCTTAAGGCTCTTGCTGATCGGATGGGAGGAATGGCATTCCGCCAGCGCTGCGTATTCCAACAGCTTCTCTGTATCCATAGAAGAATGATGCACACCGCTTACTTCGAACACGCCCTGCGTCATGGTTCCTGTCTTATCAAATACAACATATTTGGTTTGGGAAAGTGTTTCCAGATAGTTGGATCCTTTTACCAGAACACCTGCGTTGCTCGCACCGCCGATTCCGGCAAAGAAGCTCAGAGGAATACTGATGACCAGCGCGCACGGGCAGCTGATTACCAGGAAGGTCAGCGCCCTCATAACCCAGTCGCCCCATTCCGGTGTCATTCCAAGAAACATCAGCCGCACAAGGGGAGGTAAAATTGCCAACGCCAGGGCGCCGTAGCAGACCGCAGGTGTATAGTATTTTGCAAATTTGGAAATAAAATTCTCGGATCTGGATTTTTTGGAGCTTGCGTTTTCTACCATATCCAGAATCTTCGATACCGTCGATTCGCCAAACTCCTTTGTCGTCCGGATTTTCAGCACGCCGGACATGTTGATACAGCCGCTGATGACTTCGTCCCCAACGCCGGCTTCCCTCGGAAGGCTCTCACCAGTCAGGGCGCTGGTGTTTAAGCTTGTGCGTCCCTCTTCGATCACGCCGTCAATCGGCACCTTTTCTCCGGGCTGTACAACGATCACGCTGCCGATTCCAACCTCATCCGGATCAACCTGCTCCAGTGTTCCGTCTTCTTTTTCGATATTCGCATAATCCGGACGGATATCCATCAGCTCACTGATGTTTCTGCGGCTCTTACCCACCGCATAGCTCTGGAACAGCTCACCGATCTGGTAAAAGAGCATAACCGCAACGCCCTCTTTATAATCCCCCAGAAGGATCGCGCCGATGGTCGCAACCGCCATCAGAAAGTTTTCATCAAAAACCTGTCTGTTTAAAATACCTTTCCAGGCCTTTAACAAAATATCATGGCCGATCACCAGATACGGAATCATAAACAGCACAAATTTCAGCCAGCCATCTATCGGAAGCAGGCTCAGTACAACCATCAGCACTGCTGCCACGATAATTCTGGTAAATACTTTTTTCTGTTTCTTATTCATGCCTTCACCCCTTTCAGTAAAAACATCAAATCTGCAGACTGTCCATGATGGGTACAGCCTGCAGATTTGTCTTCTTTTACAGGAAGATCTCGCAGTCATCCTCTACCTTTTTGCAGTTCTTGTATACCCCCTGCATAACGGTCTTTACATCTGCGCCCTCTTCAAATTCCACGGACATTTTCAGGGTCATGAAGTTTACCGTTGCGTCCTTAACGCCTGCCGTCTTCTTTGCAGCGTCTTCCATCTTGTTTGCACAGTTTGCGCAGTCAACATCGATTTTGTAGGTCTTTTTCATGATAAAATCCTCTCTCTTCCTGTCTTGCAGCATCTATGGGTGCTTCTGTTCCCCATTGCTTTTTCTTTCATATGAACAATTATTCATATGTTTGATTTCATTATAGCACCATTTTCGATTCTGTCAACAAAAATGTCAGGATCCTATGTTTAATTTCTCCAGGGTTCTTTCCCTTCCTTCTCTACTTCGATCTGGCACAGCTTCATTGCCGCCAGCGCAGTATCATGAGAAGCAGGCGTCACGCAGGCACACGCTGCCGCATCAACGATCACATCTGCCTCAGGAAATGCAGCCTTACACAAAATCGCGTTGGAGAGCACACAGATTCCGGTGCAGAGTCCGACCAGCTCGATCTGCAGGTTCGAATCCGCAACGATTTTCTCGTCCGAGCGCAGTTTTTCAATCAACTCCATGGAGCCAAAGGTGGGCTTTTGAATTTTTCTCGCTGCATCCACCTGTTTTTCTTTCAGCGCCTGCTCTACTGCCGGGCACAGGCAATGTCCATTCGTTCCCTCGATGCAATGTGCAACCGGAAGATGCAGTCCTTCTTTTGTCTGCAGGTACTGTTCCAGATGCGTGTCCTGCGTCACATAGATCTGTTCTGCCGGGGTTTCTTTGATTTTGCAGACGACGTTTTCCACAATCGCCTGAGCCTCCTTTGTTCCAAGGCTCCCTGTAACAAAATCGTTCTGCATGTCTACTACAATCAAAAGCTTCATAAAATCCTCCATTTTTTCATATAATAAATTTCTTCTTCTATTTTTTGAACCGCTTCGCCAAAAGTTCTTTATTCAACACAATATCATTTTCCCAATTATCCAGAAGAAGCCTTCAAGTCATTACACTCAAAGGCTTCTTATTCCCAATAACATTTTCCTATGCTGGCATAGGCTCCTTGTCGGCAATAATTTTTTTCACTGCTTCTAGATCTTTATCTGTAGCTGCCGCTATCTGTTCTGCAGTAAAACCGTTTTTATACATTTTGACAATAAGTCCAGCCTCTCCAATTGCAATTCCTTTTTCTTCAATTCCCTGACTCAAGTTACACATAACGCTCACATCCTTTCTGAAATTTTCCTCAATAGGGATATCATATTCATTTCCTATGATATTTAATTTTTCATCCACTGTAAGATCCTGTGACAACAATGCTCCCAATAGTCTGTGCAACTCATATGTTTCATCATGCTCAGGCAGTTTCTTTGCTAATCCAATCATAATAATATTCAGCAGATCAAGATTTCCTTTCCATTCATAGGAACCTATTAAATCTTCTTTTGTGAGATGCACATAGCTCATGGTGTTTTCCTTCATATTCATGCATATCCAAATGGAATACACCCGTTTAATATCATCATAGCTAGAATTTTCAAAATCGCGTTCTTTTTGCGAAGAAATCAGTCTGCTCACATAAAAGATTGCTCTGTTTAAAATTTCATATCCATTCGTTTCATCTTTTTGTGCCTCCACATTTATAATAATCTGTGATAAACCATCTTTCATCCGTACATAAAAGACAATATCAAATCTTATCAGTCCTTCATTAACCTCTCCATTTTCCGTGTTAAACCCAACCAGCCGTTCTCCATTTTTCTCACTGACTGCATTTGTAAGACCAGGTTCCACCGGCACAGTACCAATATGAGGTGTTCCCTCAATACTGTCCACCACTTTCTTAGGGTCCATACCCTTAAATTCATCAACAGTCTTCACCAGTATATGTGCCAATATACTCTTTTGTCCTAACAAGCGCTTCGCACTCGTATCATATTCTGCTTTAGAATCTGTTGCTTTTATTGCATTTTTTAATTCTGCATTCACCGGTATCCCTCCCTTGGATGGATGTTTCATAAATTTCTTCAGTCATCCCCCAAAAGGCATCAGACTAGTGTTAGCATCTAAATAGTACAAAACAAAATGAGATATCCCCTTTAAATATTGTATAATCTACAAGAGGAGGAACTCATTATGTCACGGCAAAAAAATCATCACACCAAGCAATTTAAGTTGGATGCTATCAACTATCGCAAAGAACACCCTGATCTTACACAAGTTGAATGTGCCAAAAATCTAGGCATCGGTGTCAGTCCCTTGCTCGCTGGGAAGCCCAATTCAGAGATAACGACGGTGATATTCCCGTTATCGGTTCCGGTAATTACGCTTCTGAAGAAGAGAAGGAAATCGCTCGTCTTAAGCGTGAACTCCGTGATGCTCAGGATGCACTTGATGTATTAAAAAAAGCCATCGGCATTCTGGGAAAAGATTAACAGAAGCTATCTATACGGAAGTTTCTGCAAAGATAGAGGCTGTCAAAGTAACTGGACGCCGCGTCTCTGTCTCCGGAATGCTGAAATTTTTAGGCGTGTCTCGCTCTGGATATAGATCCTTTCTTAACCGAAAGGTCTCTCCTTCTTGTCGGCGGAAAGCAGCTATTAAAAAGGAAATCCAGAAAATTTATGCTAATTCTAAACAGAATTACGGCGCTCCTAAAATCTCTCAGGAACTACGCAAATCTGGCGAAACCATCAGCCAACGCACTGTTGGTAAATACATGCGTGAAATGGGCATTCGTGCCCAATGGACGAAACCTTGGACTACCACAACCAGAGATTCTGATTTCAGCAAAGAACTCCACAATGTTCTTAATGAACAGTTTAATCCAGATCGTCCTAATGCTGTTTGGTGCACAGATATTACTTACATCTGAACCCAGGATGGTTTTGTATATCTCAACTGCGTAATCGACTTATATGCCAGGAAAATCATTGCCTGGACACTTGCAGATACTATGGAAGTATCTACAGTTATTGAAACTATCAACAAAGCTAAAGCTTGTCGTAATACTGACCAGCCACTTATTATTCATTCTGATCATAGCAGTCAATATGTGTCAGCTGCGTGGCATGAAGCCACTGAAACAATGCAGAGAAGTTATTCTCACAGCGGTTATCCTTATGATAACGCTTGCATCGAATCGTTCCACTCCTTAATCAAAAGAGAATGGCTTAACAGATTTAATATCATTAACTTCAAACATGCCTACAGGCTTGTATTTGAGTATATCGAAACTTTTTATAACACCGTTAGGATCCATAGTCACTGCGACTATATGTCTCCTAACAACTTTGAAAAACTGTATGAGAGGGTATGTTCTCTGTCGGCAGCTTAGCTGGCAGAACTTCTCATTTTATTTTGTGCTAAATCTTGACACAGGACCAAAATAATCTCTCAACATTGTTTAACCTCATAATCAATCACAACTTAATCCAAAAACTTCTGTTTCTGAATTCTATACATGTCTGCATACCTGCCTCCCAATTCTATCAACTCATCATGTGTGCCTTGTTCAATGATTCTTCCATCTGATAGCATATAAATCTTGTCAACATTTTGAGTTGCATAAAACCTATGGGAAATGAAAATGACCGTTTTCGTATTAAACGCCGACATAAATAAACTGTTAAAATTTCGTTCCCCAACAGGATCAAGATCACTTGATGGTTCATCAAGACACACAACGAAAGAGTCAGAAACGAGAATTCTAGCCATAGCAATCATATGCTTCTCTCCACCAGAAAGATTTACGCCATCATCTTGATATTCTTTTGTCAGTATTGTTTCAATTCCTTTCTTCAATTGTCCAAGTTTCTTTGAAAAACCAGCTTGATTCAGTGCACTTAATATCCTCTCATATGTGAAATCATTACCCATACATATATTCTCTTTTATGGAATACGCATATATCCTGTAATCCTGAGATAAGCACTGAAAATAGTCCTTTCGTTGTATCTTTTTGTACTTTTCTATTTCTACACCGTCTAACAATATACTACCACTATAATGAGAATATAATCCCATTATGAGATTTATTAACGTTGTCTTTCCTGCGCCATTATCTCCCACGATTGCCACTTTTTGTCCTGGTTCAACACTTAGATTGACATTTTGTAAAACAGTGTTCTTACCATCATAAGAAAACGAAACATCTTTTAAATCTAGTGCTAATGCTTTACTCGGAATATCATGAATGCCATCTATCTCTGATGTTTCTTGTTCTAAAAAGGCGATCATTCTATCCATATACGCCGCATCCCCACCAAGAACGGCAAAATGACTAATTAGTTGTTGCAGTTGATCAGTCAAACTCCAAATTGAGCCCAAAAGTGCAGATAACCCACCTATCGTTATTGTCCTAATAAAGAGATCGTAGACAAGAATAAAGTACACACTAAAACTAATCAACAATGATTGAACCACACCATTACACAATTTACATCGTCCTATCCACTTCCCAAAGGTAGAATTTATTGCATTTTTTTCATTTATTGTTTCCTCATAATCTTCCAGTATAAACGATATGTCCTTCTTCATTTTGATTTCTTCAATATATTCTTTTAAATAAAAGATCCGCTTATAATATGCTATTTTCTTGTTATCTTTCGCTAGTTCTATTTCTCTCTGCACCGTCTTTTTTGTTGCGCAAACATCTGCGAAATAACTACAAATAACCGCCAATACTATTACAGCAACAACAAATATATCTATCTGGAAAACAATTGACATTACTGTGAACAGGTTAACAATACTATATACAATATCACCTATATGCTGCACAACAGCTTGTGGTCTGTTTCCAGATTCTTTAATCATCATATGAAAATCATCATAGAACTTCGAATTATCATAAAAAGAATAATCAACTCTTATAGCCTTATTAAAAAGTTTATTCTGAATCAAGCACATAACCCTTGTATCAGTCTTCGCTGCATAACATCGATCAAAATACTGTCCTACTATGATATTCAATATATTGGCACAGATAATGATAGAAGTAATCACAACAACCTGTCTCAGGTCTCTTACACCCTCCATTAGTTCAAAAACAACTTCTAATAGATAAATATGATTCACTGCAGTTAATACCGCAGAAAAAACACGTCTTATAAAATAGAGAACCGTATATAGTTTGCTAACTGTCCAATAGCTTCTCAACACAAGATTTAAACTTTTCATTTTATATAGAATTTTCATTGTCCTTCACCCAACCTTGAAAGTTCGCAGCCTGCATTTTATACATACTTGCATATCTGCCGTTCTTTTCCATCAATTCATTGTGTGTTCCTTTCTCAGCAATTCTACCATCTTCGATAAACAATATACAATCCGCCATTTTACCAAAGGAATAATTATGAGAAACAAAAAAAACAATTCTATCATTAAAGTTATTCTTAATCACATCAAAAAATTTCGCCTCTGCAATCGGATCTAGATTACTTGTTGGTTCATCTAGAATAAGCATGTCCTTCTGTTTCGCTATAGCTCTAGTTATAGCCAGCTTCTGGGCTTGTCCCCCCGATAAAACAATTCCATTATCATCAAATTCTTTCGTTAAAATTGCGTCCATATTATGTCCCAATTTATCATATATCTCATAAAATCCGCCCAAGCGCATGGCTTCTTCAAGCCATTCGTAGTTCGGTTTATCATCTAGACAATTTTCAGATATATTTTTGTATATCGACATAGAAAACAATCTGTAGTCCTGCATTACCTGGCCTACTAGTTCTAAATAATCAGTTTCAGAGATTCTCTCTATCTCCAAATCGTTGATATATACTGTTCCGGTTTCTGCCTGATATAGATTAAGTAAAAGTTTAACCAATGTGCTTTTCCCTGCACCATTTTCTCCTAATATCGCAATCTTCTGTCCCCTCCTTGCTTCAAAAGAAATATCTTTTAATATTATATTCTCTCCATCATAAGTAAAAGAAACATGATCAAAGCGAACACTTTCTATGCTTTTTATGGACACAATATGCTTTGTAAAGTTGTTTACATTTTCTATACCATATTGCTTGAACGAAAAAAAATCTCTAATATATTGTGATTGCCTATTAACTTCTGAATACAGATTTATAACATTTTTCAAAGAATAGACAATCTGATTATATAACGAAATAATTACTACTCCATCACTAAGAGCCATGGTTCCTGAACATACCCGATAACACACCAATACAATCACGGAGAAAAAAGATACAACCTGATAAGACATTGAAATAACCGATTCAAGGCGAACGATTTTGGGCATCTTTCGATGTATCAATGATATCACATTATATACATATTCCTCATATTGCTTTAAGACTACTTTTGATATGGAGGTTAATCTCATGTCTTTTGCATAGTCCTTTATGTACATTACCCTCTGGGTATATTCACCTTTTCTGTCTTCTTCCTTCTTTGAAACATCATATTCATATTTTCTGCGGTTCAATAATGGTGTAATTAACACATCAATGATAACAGGAAAAAGGAATAACAAAATTAGTAAAGGTTCCGCAACGACTACAATCCCTACTAAAGAAACAATCGTTACTACAGTTCCTGTTATAGATTCAATCAATCCCCAGTATTCACTCACACGGTTTTCTACATCGTTGATTACAAAGTAATACTTCTGATAATAATCGGACTTTTCAATTCTTTTAAGCGGCATTCTCTTCAGTAAAACAAATAATTCTTCATTAATATGCCCAATAATCTTGGTATCTGATATTATGCTATAATATTCGTAATAATAACTCTCAATCGCCCAAACACCAATCTGAAATACAAGAGCCAAACACATTATAATAACAAATTCACCGATATCGAACTGATTGGTAGTATATGCATCTATTATATATCTTACAATTAAAACACTGAACACAATTTCTGAAAAAGACAAAGATGCACTTGTTAATGCTGCAAGTGGTAGCCTATTTTTATCAATTGAATTTAAATATTTACCGTATTTTATCATGCCACTTCCAGCATCTTTTTCACTTTTCATTCCACTAACCCCCTAAAGCATCTCATCTCGCTAGCTATTCCAATCTTTGCAATACTGACAGCTTTCACCATACCAACCTTAACAGACCATATCTATATTATAACTTACTCATTTCCTTTATACAATTCATTTCCATATAAAAAACACCCTTCTGCATGTTTCCATACAAAAGGGTGCTTCTTTCGTTTTCTTTATCCGATGTGCCTTCCACATGAGGACTGATCAAATGCCTGAAAAAACACATCCTGCCAAAGCTGTCTGGGTATAATTACTCAGCAACAGTCTCGGTAGCTGTCTCAGTTGCAGCTTCTTCTGTAGCTGCTTCTGTGGTAGCTGCTTCGGTTGTAGCTTCTTCTGTGGTAGCTGCTTCAGTTGTAGCTTCTACTGTGGTAGCTTCTTCAGTTGTAGCTTCTACAGTAGACTCAACTGCTACTGTGCTCTCTTCTGCAACGGTTGCGGTCTCAACAGTTGTCTCTGTAGCTGCTGCGCTGCCGCAAGCTACCATGGATGCTGTCATAACTACTGCTGCTAAAACTGCTACTAAATTCTTTTTCATAATAATTTCTCCTCCTAAATCAAAACCAGGCATTTTAAAACTATGCCGTTTCTTTAATACGAAAGTGAGGATACCACCTTTTTTTTGGTTTGTAAATAGTTTTTTTCTAATTTTAAAACATTTTATGAATTTTATAAGGTTTTGTTCACATTTCGTACATATTTCAATTTTTTCTTCCTTTTTACGCCGATTTTGCATTTGTAAATACGAAAAAATCCTGTATCATATAGGATGCCAGGGTCAAAAAGTCAAAAAAGCCGACGCAAGCTTGCTTGCAGAAGGCGTTTTGACTTCTTGACCCGCCAAGATAGGAGCATAAAAGTGGGATGCTAATCCCACGATATGCGACTATCGAGCAGGATTGTGGGAGTGCGCAGCACGGAACAATCCTGCTGGCATCCTGCCAAGGGTCATCGAAAAAACATTAACAACCACACAAAGAAATGCAGCATTTCCTTCCCGGGAAATCCTGCAAAATGGAGAAGCAATTCATGAAATCATCCAATTACCTGTTAGAATGCTGCGTCGATTCCGCATATTCTGCCCGTATGGCCAAAAAAGGAGGTGCAGACCGCCTCGAGCTTTGCTCTAATCTTGTCATCGGCGGTACGACGCCCACCCTCGCCCTTTATGAACAGATCAGAAACCAGACCGACATCCGCATCCATGTTCTGATCCGCCCCCGCTTCGGCGATTTCCTGTACTCGGAGGATGAGGCAGCCCTCATCTGTAAAGAAATCGACGCGTTTCGGGCAGCCGGAGCCGACGGCGTTGTAATCGGAAGCCTTTCTCCGAATGGTTCCCTGTGTACCGAACAGCTGAAACGCTTCCGTGAACATGCCCGGGATATGTCCGTCACGCTGCACCGTGCATTTGATATGTGCCGCGATCCCTTTGCAGCCCTTGAGGAAGCGATTTCCTTGGATATTCAGACCATTCTGACCTCTGGTCAGGCTCCCGACTGTCTGCACGGCGTTGATCTGCTCAATAAACTCCATCAGGCAGCTGATGGCAGAATCCATCTCCTTGCAGGCGCAGGCGTCTCTGCCAAAACGGTTCCTGCTCTCCTTGAAAAAACGTCCCTGACCCAATTCCATATGTCCGGCAAGACCATTAAAAACAGTGAGATGGTCTACCGCAACCCGGAGGTTTTTATGGGAATTCCCGGTATGAGCGAATATGAGATCTGGCAGACTGATCCGGAGGCTGTCGCAGCTGTGCGCGCGATGCTTGACCGCGCGGCAGATGAAGAAGCGTAAATGCGCAAGAATGCGAGCTGCTGTGTAAGGGAGATGCCGGACATGCGGCGCAGCGCAATGCCGATCACTGATTGAATAAAGACGTTCCCGAACAGATTTGTTTCGGGAACGTCTTTTCTTTTCGACTATTATCTCTCACATTTCCAGAAGTAAGCACTATATCCCGGCAGCTCACTTCCGCCGCCAAAATCATGCTCCTGTCCGGTGATCAGATCCACCGCACGACCACAGCCTGCATCGAAGTGGGCTGTATAGGGCTGCTCCTCTGCATTGATCGCAACCAAAACCCGTTCTCCATCTACGGCGCGTTCAAAAATGCACTGGCGGTTCGTCAGCACAACACTGCGGAATGCGCCATAATTGAGGGCATTGGAGTGTTTTTTAGCTTCTGCAAGCTTTGCGATCCACTCTGTCAGCCCGTTTGTCTGAGGCCCATCGAAGCATGCACGCAGTGCAGGATCTCCCTGGCTTTTCTCTCCCTTTGCGCCCCATTCACTTCCATAATAAACGCAGGGGATTCCGGGCATACCAAACATCAGCGCATAAATGAGCGGCAGATGCTTTTCATTGGTAAGGATGCTTGCCACTCGCGTCACATCATGGTTGTCCACAAAGCTAAGCAGATGCTTTCCTTTATAAAGGGTCCAGTTTTCCGGGCCGAACTGACGCAGCAGAGAATGGACAATTTCAAACATATTCATACTGTTGAAGCTGGAATACAGTCCCTTATAGCATTCATAGTTGGTGGCAGAATGCAGCATGGAATCATTCATCAACCGATTGTAATCCCCATGCAGCATTTCTCCGACAAGAAAGAAATCCGGCTTTAAGCTGTCGCAGAAGCTTCTCAGACGGCGGACGAAATTTTCGTCCAGACAATAAGCGACATCCAGCCGCAGACCGTCAATGTCAAACTCGTCAACCCATCCTCTTACGCTTTCCAGAAGATACTGGACAACCTCCTCGTTTTGTAAATTCAGCTTGACAAGATCGTAATTGCCTTCCCAGCCCTCGTACCACAGACCGTCATTGTAATTGGAGTTGCCGCCAAGATTGATATGAAACCAGTTTAAATAGGGGGAATTTTCCCTGTTTTTCAAAACATCCTGAAATGCCCAGAAGCCACGTCCTGCATGATTGAACACGCCATCCAGCACAACCCGGATGCCTTCGCTGTGAAGCTTATCGCAAACCTGCTTAAAGTCTTCATTCGAACCGAGACGGCAATCGATTTTCCGATAGTCCCTTGTATTGTACCCATGGGTATCCGATTCAAAGACCGGTGAAAAATAAATCGCATTTGCCCCCAGCTTTTTGATATGATCTGTCCAGTCCAGCACCTTCAAAATCCGATGTGTCTCCACCCCGTCATTTTCAAACGGTGCTCCGACAAAACCAAGGGGATAAATCTGATAAAATACACTTTCATATGCCCACATAGTAAATTCCTCTTTCCTGCCAGTATATTTGCTGACCTGTCTATTTTACCATTTTCCTCCGGACTGCTCAATATCAGAATCCTGCACTTTTCCAATAGAATCAATCAATCCCTGATGTTTTTAAAAAATGATTCGTTAATATGACATCGATCCCCATATCAAAGAAGGCTTTTGCTTCTTCTGCATCATCCGACCAAAATAAATTACAGATCATCCCCTTTGCATGAGCCTTGTCGATCATGCTCCGGGTCAGAAATAATTTGCAGAATTGTACCCGGCTGCACTGATACCGAATGGCATTTTCCACAATGCTGTAATTCATATGTCCCTCCAGACAGCATCTTTTGATATCCGGCGCCATTTTTAATGCCGTTTCCAAAACATCCTTCTCCCCGGTAATATAAACCATGTCTCTGCATTGGTATTTATCCAGCAGCTGCAGGATTTTTTGAAAGGTATTCTCATCATAAGCCGGAATTTCTCTGTCTTCCAGATCCTTCAGCACCATCGGCTCCGGCTCCCTAAGAGGCATCGGCAGCGGCTTATTTTCTGTATATATTTCCATCAGCTCCTGTCCTCTTCCCTCCATGATCCGATTTTTAAGAACCGAAGCGCCAATGGATTTGATATGAATATTCATAACTACCTTACCGGCAAACTGCCGCAGCACCTCTTCAAATAAAGGAATACGTACTCCTTCATATTCCGAATGAAATTTCTTTCCTGCATCCAGGTTTTTCATCTGTTCCCATGTCATATCACAGATTGTGCCTTTGCCGTCTGTCGTCCTGTCTACCGACGGATCATGACACACTGCCAGCTGTCCATCCGCCGTCGGCCATAAATCAAATTCTATCTCATCCGCTCCTAATGCCACCGCAGCCGCAAATGCCGGCAGTGTATTTTCCGGCGCAACGGCATTAAATCCTCTGTGTGAGCAAAATTTTCTTTTTGACATTTTATCCATTTCCTTTCTTTTTTCAGGAAGCATTTTTTAATTTAGGATCCAATCTATCTCTCAGCCAGTCTCCGATCAGGGAAATATCTAAGATCAGTACCACTATGATAATACTGGGCAGTACCGCCAGCCACCAATGCGTCAGCATATAATCTCTGCCCAGACTGACCATCACGCCAAGAGATGTGCCGGGAGGCTCTATTCCAAGTCCCAAAAAAGACAAGGTGCTTTCGAGCAAAATAAATCCCCCCAGCTCCATGGTAGTCTGCACGATCAGGGGCGATGCAATATTTACCAGAATATGCTCAAACACAATTTTTACTCCGCTTGCCCCCATAGAACGGCTCGCTTCGATAAACTTCGCATTTTTCAGCTGAAAAATCTGGCTTCTTACCAGACGGCAATAGGAAGACCATCCTGTGATTGCCATAACGAGAATTGTCGTAACCGGCTTTGCCCCCAGAATACAAGCAAAAATAATACCGATAAATGTGGTTGGTATAGATAAACGTACATCTGTAAAGAAAGACAATACCGCGTCTATCCATTTTCCGCCCAGTCCGGAAAGAATCCCCAATGCAGTTCCAGTTACCGTCGCAATGATCATGCCGGTAAAGGAAATCATGATGGTGGATCTTGTGGCATAAAGCAATCTGATCGCAACATCTCTGCCCAGATTATCCGTTCCAAATAAATAGGGGGATGTGGGATCCTTAAATTTTGGCATTTTTAATCTTTGTGTAAGATCACTTGCCCCCAGATCGATCGGTGCAATCACCGGTGCAAGCAGCGCCGTTATAACGATTACTGCCAGTGTCACCATTAAAAAAATTATCATCGGTGGAATGATCCATCTTTTTCTACCGAGCTTTCTGTTCCGCATACTTATCCTCATTTCTGTATTTTATCTGAAATCCTTTAATGATCGCGTATTCGCGGATCCAGCAAACCATAAGAAAGGTCTACCAAAAGATTCACAAATGTTACGGAAGCCGATATCACCAGAACGCCAAATACTACCACAGGAAAATCTCGCTGCTGTGCACTGGAAACAATTAAGGTTCCGATCCCGGGCCACGCGAATACCGTTTCCACAACAACAGATCCTCCGATCATAGCACTTAACTGTGCTCCCAAAATCGTAATGACCGGGATCAGCGCATTCCTGAGGCCATGCTTTAAGACCACCTTCCATTCCCGCATGCCCTTTGCTCTGGCACAATCCAAATGCTCCTGTCCGATCACATCCAGAAGCGAGCTGCGGGTAAGTCTTGCAACATTGGCAATGGGACCTACTGACAACGCGATTACCGGCATGAGAAAGTGCTGTGGAGTTCCGATACCGCCGCTTGGCAAAATTCTGAGTTTCAGAGAAAAAATAAAGATCAACAGGATTCCCAATATAAAATTAGGCAGAGTACTGCCTACCACCGCACTGCTCATGGTGATCCGGTCTAACAGGGTATTGTGCTTCACCGCTGCCAGAACTCCCAAGGGGATTCCGATCACAATGGTAAGTCCCAATACAATGCTTCCCAATGAAATTGTCGGAATCATACGCTCTGCGAAGAGATCGGAAACAGAACGTGCATAGTAATAGCTCATTCCGGTATCCCCCGTAAAGAGCCCGACAAATGATTTTATGTACTGCTGCCACAGCGGCATATCCAGTCCCAGATTTGTCCGCAGGATTTCTTTTGCAGAATCACTGGCTCCGGCCAATGTCAGCCATTCAATCGGATCTCCCGTTACTCTGGTAAGGAAAAAAACCAGAGTGTAAACTGCCCATATCGTCAGTACCGCCTTTCCTACACGCAATATAATATAACGTTTCATTGCTTTCCTCCATCCGTGTATAAATGACAGGCAACCTGATGTCCATCTGCCGTTTCTGCCATCTGCGGTCTGATCTCTTTACAAATAGCAAGTGCCTTTTTACAACGCGCGCAGAACGGACATCCAGAGGGCAAATCCATGGGACTGGGGATCTCTCCCTCCAGTACTTTGCATTGATCCTGTTCTCTGGGATCCGGTATCGGTACTGCCTGCATAAGGGCCTGGGTGTAGGGATGAAGCGGATGCTCAAACAGATCTTCTTTCTCCGCCAGTTCTACTGCCTGCCCGAGATACATTACAAGCACTCTGTCACTGATATGGCTTATAACGCTCATGTCATGTGAAACAAAAACATAGGTCAGCTTCTTTTTCTCCTGCAGATCCTTCAAAAGGTTTAATATCTGTGCCTGAATAGAAACATCCAACGCAGAAACTGGTTCGTCACACAATAAAAGCTGCGGATCCGTCACCAAAGCTCTGGCAATGGCAATCCTCTGTCTCTGTCCTCCTGAAAATTCATGGGGATATTTTTTCAGAGAGTCTCTGGATAATCCCACCTGCTCCAACAAAGGGAGGATTCTCGATTTCTTTTCCTCTGCACTCATCCGCTCATGGATCCGTAACGGCTCTTCCAGAATTCGCTGAATGCTCATGCGGGGATCCAGAGATGCATAGGGATCCTGAAATACCATCTGCATATTTTTTCTAACCAAAGGAGGCATATGTCTGTGTATTTTTTTGTCCCCGAACTGCACATAACCGCCAGTCGCTTCCTCCAACCCCATCAGCATGCGGATCAGGGTTGTTTTTCCACACCCTGATTCCCCGATGATCCCCAGTGTTTCGCCCTGATACAGGGTAAAGGAAACATGATTCACGGCATGTACCATTCCAATTTCTTTTGGAAGCAGTGCTCCTCTTTTTACCGGATATTCTTTACATAGATCAACGACTTCTAATATTTTCTCTTTCACAAGGCACCCCCTCCAGGCCCGCATTTTTCTTTTTCCTGCTGCTGCGGAGTATAGAAGCATTTGTATAAATGTCCGTTTTCCCCCTGCATACCCGGCTCTTTCTCATGGCATACCTCCTGTGCATAGCTGCAGCGGCTGCAAAACCGACAGTACTGTACCGGTACTTTCATCTTTGGAACCTGACCAGGGATTGTATACAGCTTTTCTTTTCTCTCTTTTATGCTGGGAATTGCTGCCAGAAGCCCTCTGGTGTAAGGGTGGCATGGATTTTCGAACAGTTCTGTACATTTTCCTTCTTCTACTACTGCACCGCCATACATTACCAGCATACGGTCACAGACAGCGGCCACTACTCCCATATTATGGGTTATCAGTATGACTGCTATTCCCAGCTGATCCCGCAGCTCCTTCAGCAGGGAAAGGATCTGGGCCTGGATCGTCACATCCAACGCCGTTGTCGGTTCGTCTGCGATCAGTACCTTCGGGTTACATGCCAATGCAATGGCGATCATAACTCTTTGCTGCATACCTCCGGACAATTCGTGAGGATATTGTTGGATCCTCACCTCCGGTGAAGGGATTTTTACCTGCTTTAACAAAAAAACAGCTTTTTCATAGGCTTCTTTTTTAGAGATTTTTTCATGTATGCGTATGATCTCTACGATCTGATCTCCTATCGTGTACACCGGATCCAATGCGGAGAGGGGATTCTGAAAGATCATGGAAATTTCTTTTCCTCTTATCCGGCAAAGCTCTTTTTCCTTCATCTGAAACAGATCCTTCCCCAGATAAATGGCCTGTCCGCCCTCCCTTTTGGAGGAAACAGGATCCAGCAATCCCATCAAGCTGCGCACAACCGTGCTTTTTCCACATCCGGATTCTCCTACGATTCCGACAATTTCACCAGGATAAATATCAAGATCCACTCCATCCACTGCCGGAATTACGTTTTGTCCCGAGTAGTAATAGCTTTTTAACCCTTTTATTTTCAGAATAGCTTCCAAATAACTATACTTCCTTTCAAAATCTGCTTCCCGGCAGATATCTGCCGGGAAGCAGCCCTGTCATTATTCTGTAACTTTCAGATCCCCTGCACGGAACGGCATGATCTGGTTTTCACAATATGTCATATCCCATTCCAGACCATCTCTGATACCATACAAATCTTCTGCCTGATACAAATAAGTGCCTGGGCAGTAGGTATCGAATACTTCCATCAGGGTTCTTGCTGCCTGCCGCTGTTCTTCCAGATCCTTGCTGTCGATCAGTGTATTTCCTGCTGCCACAAATTCCTCTGTAGGTGTCCAGCTTCCTGTTTCCGGGTTTGCCGGTCCGGAGCCTGTTCCAAACAGGAGCCATAATGCACCAAGGGGATTATCAAACCGGGAAGCAGAGGACCATGCCCGGATGTCTGCACTGAAGGAGAATTTGTCTGTAAATACGACTTCTGCTTTTACGCCGATATCCGCAAGCATGCTGACAATGGCCTCACCTGCCTGATTGCCGTTTGTATAATAACCGTCCGCCATTTCGATGGAAATAACCTCTTCCCCGTCATATCCGGATTCTTTTACTAATTCACGAGCTTTTTCCGGATCATACTGTACACCGGGATAGTCCTCAATATATAAATCTCCATAGCTTTCAAACTGATGCCCATTCGGAACCTTTGCATATCCGGACCAAAGGGTATCTACCAGTGTCTGGCGGTCTATTGCCATCGTCAATGCCTGTCTGAATTTCTGATTTGACATAATGCTGTCTTCATTTCTGGTATTAAATGCGTATATATGGATATTTTTAATGGAGGTTCCCACCACGCTCACACCGGAGGTTCCATTGATCGTATCTACCGCATCAGAAGGCACATCATTGATAATATCTACTTCCCCTGTGATCAAAGCGGTCATACGGGCAGATGCTTCCGGATAAGAAATAAATTCTATACTCTTTGCAGCAGGCTTATCTCCCCAGAAGCCGTCGTAACGCTCCAACACATATTTTTCAGGAGAGTACTGTGTCAGCTTATACGGGCCGGTACCGATGGGAGCAGTCTGAAAGGCTTCATCTCCGATTTCTTCAATATAATCCTTCGGTACAATGCTTACTCCCCAGATAGAGCCCAGTCTCTGTTCAAACGCAGCATCCGGTTTTTTCAGCTTGAACTGTACCGTAAGATCATCTATCTTTTCGACGGAATCCAGTGTTTCATATAATACTGCAATGGTTCCATCTCCATAGCCGCTTAAAATTCGATCAAATGTAAATTTCACATCCTCTGCATCACATACCTCGCCGTTCTGGAAGGTAACATTTTCCCGGATTTTTACATTTAATGTTGTATCATCCTGCCATTCCCAGCTATCTGCCAGCTGTCCGGTGATATTTCCTTCTTTATCCGTGAAAAGCAGGGTATCAAAAATATTATAAAAAAGCTTAATGCTGGCAATACCGATGGATCTGTCCGGATCTAACTGTGTCGGCAAAGCAGCAAGACCAATTTTCAAAACATCCAATTCTGTTTCTTTTGCTGCAGCTTCTGCTGTATCCTCCTGTGAAGACGCAGTCTGCTCAGCAGTCGTCTGAGTCGCCTCTTTCTTATTTGCGGTATTTGCAGCAGAGCCGCAGCCACCAAGCGTAAGCATCATTGCCATTACTCCGGCAATCAACCGAGTCCTTTTTTTCATACATTCTCCTTCTTGTTGTGTTTTCTATTCTCTTTCCTGCAGTTCTAAGTTTTGTGTGCACATCATCAAAAGAACTGTTAACATCTTATGTCTCTTTTCTATTTGTCACCATCAGGAATGCGTAAATCGTTTGTAAAAGTTCTGCATATAAAAAATGCAGGATTTCCTTTCCGGAAAATCCTGCAAATCAGAAAAGCATTTTATGAAATTATCCAATTTGGAAAACTGCCGCTCTGTACTTCTATTACTGTGCGTTACCCGGTTCCAATGCCAACCCAATCAATCGATCCGCCTGATCTGCCATGAATAGCGGAATGTTCAGCACATCATCATCCAGCTTCGGATTTGACCTCCACTGGGAAGATGTCGTTCTCCCGCTGAATGAGGAAATCAACTTCGTAAGGCGGGTTGTTCTGACTCCAATAACGGGGCATGACTTCAAAAAATTTCTTATATTCTTCATTTCATCAAAGTTAAAGTAAGCTGTATTTTCATAACAGCGTCCGCCGAACTCTTTCAGAATCCAAGTCTTACCCACCTGACGTACACCCTTCAAGATTAAAGGCTTGCGGTAGGGAGAATTCTTCCAAGCCAGCAATTTTTTAAGACAAATCGTTCCATAGAATCGTTCCTCACATAACTGCAGTATGGATTCCCCCGATAAACAGATAGGGAATCGAGCACATCGCTCCGAATCCAAGACCGAACGCTTTCTTCCTTTCTATTCATCAAACATCATATATTCCATATAAAATTCCTGAAATTTCGCACTCGTTCCAAGATTGATGGTCTTTGCCCGCTCTGCCAGCGCTGTTGCTTCTTTTTCCATCCTGCGGTCATGCAGAATCCTTACCGCACCCGCCAGTGCCGCGTTTCCGCAAATTTTAATACGGGACAGGTCAATTTTTGGAAAAAGTCCGATTCTTTCCGCGCTTTTGGCCGACATATAGGAGCCAAAGCCACCTGCCACATACAGGCCTTCCAGCCCGGCAGCATCTATTTTTTCCTCCGCCAAAAGTGTCTCCATTCCTGCCCGGATCGCTCCCTTGGCAAGCTGAACCTCACGAATATCCTCTGCAGTCAGACCGACGTTTCCAGCAAAGCATACATCCTCTTCCAGATAACCGGTATCCTCCAGCAATCCGCTTTCCAGCAATCCTGCCACACCGTCGATCACGCCGCTGCCGCAGATGCCCTCTGCTGTAGAAGCCTCCCTGTCGCCAATCACATGTACCTTCCAGCTGCCGTTTTCCCAGTTCACATGGTCAATGGCACCTGCCACACCTCGCATGCCGCAGGAAAGCCCAGCGCCCTCAAAAGCCGGTCCCGCCGCTGTCGCGCAGCAAATCAGGCGTTCCTTATGAAACAGGACAATCTCTCCGTTCGTCCCCACATCCACCATCAGCCGGGATCTGCCGCCGCGCGCGGCTGAGACGCCATTCAATTCTCCGCAGCTGACATTCGTGTCAATTGCTGCCGCAGCTTCTTTGCGGCTGCCCTCCGCTCCGGGTATGCGGTCCGTTTCTGTAAGACCCGATCCAAGAATCGCTGTCGTAATATCCGCACCGACAAACGCAGACATGCAGCGCGGAAGATATACGTCTGCTTTCCGGCAGCTCAAATCCAGTGCTTCTCCTATCGTCCACCAGCCAAACAGCTCGTCCGCTTCAAACGGCGCCCTTGACAGGCATCTGGGATCCTTCTGCGTCAGGAAATACAGCATCGACGTATTTCCGGTAATGATAACTGTCTCAATGGCCTCTGCACTTTCTCCTGCGTGTTCTGCCAGCTCTGTAAGCAGGCGCGACACTGCCTCCCGGACGATTGCCGCAAGTTTATCTGCTTTTCCCTCCAGAGAAGCTTCCATCCGGCTGATGACATCCGCTCCGAACACGGACTGGGGATTCCATGCGCCCATCGTTCCGACAGCCCTGCCTTCCCGATAGAGGACGGCTGCAATTGTCGTTGTACCGATATCCACTGCCGCGCCGAGATGACGGTAGAGCCGCGCGCCGGGCGCGGCTTCTGCAGACGGCACAGCGCTGGTGTGCTCTGACGGCTGTGCGGGCAGCATGCCGGCGGCGGGGGCAACTGTCGGCGCAGACGGCGTGCTTACACAAATCGTCTCATCCCCGTCTGCTTCCTGCCGCAGCGCATCGATTTTCCCGTCCGGCACTGCTTTCAGAAAGCAGGCAAGCCGGATTCCCTGCGCAAGACGCTCGGCTCCAAGAAATTTTTTTTCCGTCTCAGACGGCGCTGCAAAACCTCCCTCCGCATACACCATACACTTCCCGCAGGCATGCCGTCCGCCGCAGGGCATCTCCACACCATGTGATTTTTTCAGCAAACTGCTGACTGTTGTTCCCAGCTCTGTGAAAAGAGCTTCTCCATTGATCCAAAAACGGATTTTTTCTCTCTTGTCTGTCATTTTTTATCCTGTCCTATCAAACAGGCTCCGAACCGTCTGTTTTCTGCCTGCCAGCCAACAGTCCGGTCTCCTATTTGTCCTTTGCTTCATATGATGTCGGGGTCAAAAGCCCCCGACCTTGATGCCTGCGGATTGTTCCGTGCTGCGCACTCCCACAATCCTGCCCGATAGTCGCATATCGTGGGATTATCATCCCACTTTTATGCTCCTATCGGGGCGGGTCACAAGGTCTTTCACCCACCTATGAGCAAGCTCATGTGGGCTTAGACCTTTTGACCCTGGCATCATAATATTCCGATACAGCCACAAAGAACGCGTCGATATTTTCCCATTTGGACATCGGAGGAATATCACATCCGGAGGTCTTCCTTATTGACTGTATTTCCAAAATGATATCCCATCGCACCGATGGATGCAAGCGGATTTGTCATCTCAGTCGCAGTGTTGCCGCAGAATAAAATCAGGGCGTGCAAAAAATGATTTCTCATCCTTCACACGCCCTGATTATTTCCGATAATCCTTTATTTTTCCGCGAAACACGCAGACATTTTTCATTCGCCCTTTAACAGGCTGCTGTCCTCGAAGTAATTGATCTTCATCGCTGCCTTGACATCCTTTAAGGTTTCCGCAGCCTTTGCTTCTGCAACCTCACTGCCCTTTTTCAGAATGTCGTAAACATCCGTCAGATGCTCTTCCCAGTATTTTCTTCTCTCACGGATCGGCGCAAGCTCAGACTGCATAACGTTGTTTAAGAACTTCTTCACTTTGACGTCGCCCAGACCGCCCCGCTGATAATGTGCTTTCAATTCGTCCAGATTCTGGTAATCCGGTAAAAACTCTGCAAAATGCTCCGGTCTGCAGAACGCATCCAGATAGATAAATACAGGGTTTCCGTCTACATTGCCGGGATCCTCCACACGCAAATGATTCGGATCTGTGAACATGCTCATAACCTTTTTCTTCACATCTGCTTCTGTGTCAGACAGATAGATACAGTTGCCAAGGGATTTGCTCATCTTCGCCTTGCCGTCGATGCCGGGCAGTCTTAAGCATGCCTTATTGGAGGGCAGGATGATCTCGGGCTCTGTCAGGGTGTCCCCATAAACACTGTTGAACTTATGTACGATTTCCTTACACTGTTCCAGCATCGGCAGCTGGTCTTCGCCAACCGGAACCGCGGTTGCACGGAATGCAGTGATGTCCGCAGCCTGGCTGATGGGATAGCAGAAAAATCCAACCGGAATGCTTGCTTCGAAATTACGCATCTGGATCTCTGCTTTAACGGTAGGGTTTCTCTGTACTCTGGAAACCGTTACCAGATTCATATAGTAAAAGGTCAGCTCTGTCAGCTCCGGAACCATCGACTGAATGAAAATCGTTGCCTTTTCCGGATCAAGGCCGCATGCCAGATAATCCAGCGCTACCTGTAAAATGTTCTGACGTACCTTTTCCGGATGCTCTGCATTGTCTGTCAACGCCTGTGCATCCGCAATCATAATATAAATCTCGTCAAACTGACCGGAATTCTGCAGTCTTACACGCTCCTTCAAAGAGCCTACATAATGGCCCACATGAAGACGTCCTGTGGGGCGATCCCCCGTTAAAATAATCTTTTTGCTCATATGCCTGTCCCTCTCGCTTCTCTTGGGATACTACAGTGCTGTCTGCAGCCTGCCGCATCCTGATAAACCTGCAGTCTGTTGGTTTCAACAGCTGCAGCTCTTTCCAATTATATCCCGTAAAAAGCACAGAGTCAACAGTTGCGTATATTCGCATCTGTTGACTCTAAACAGGTTACAGTTCTGTGATTCAACCTGCGCCGATCAGTCCTCGTGTTTCGCACTGCGCCGCTGGATCCACTTTACAAGCTCCACGATGGGAACTACCAGCACACTCAAAAGTAGTGCAACGAGATACTCTGCAGGCTCCACACTCGTAAAGCCGAATGCCCCGGCAAGCAGCGGGATCTCACACACTGCAGTGGTTGCAAGCAGCGAAACCACTGCCGCTCCAAGCAGAAGCCAGTTTTTCGAGCCAAGCTTGAAAATACTTCCTCTCTGGGAACGCATATTCATGCTGTGGAAAATTTCCGCCATTGACATTGTGACAAACGCCATCGTAGTGCCATGGGCGCTGTTTGTGATGGTCCATTCTCCGGTTTCCATGAAATGTCCGATAAAATAGGAAACCATGACAAGTGCTGTTACCAAAAGTCCCTGATAAGCAATATCAAAGCCCATTCCATCTGCAAAAATCCCGGCCTTCGCATCTCTGGGTTTGCGCTTCATGATGTTCGGCTCTGCCTTTTCCGTACCAAGTGCCAGCGCCGGGAAGCAGTCCGTTACAAGATTGATCCACAGAAGATGCACCGGCTGCAGAATCGTAAAGCCAAGAAGTGTCGCAAAGAAAATACTCAGCACTTCACTCATATTGGAGCCTAACAGAAACTGGATTGCCTTCCGGATGTTGTCATAGATTCTGCGGCCCTCTTCCACCGCGCCGACAATCGTTGCAAAATTATCGTCCGCCAGCACCATATCTGCCACATTTTTGGTAACGTCCGTTCCTGTGATGCCCATTCCGATGCCGATGTCCGCAGCCTTGATGGAGGGCGCGTCGTTAACGCCGTCACCGGTCATTGCCGTCACATAGCCGGCATTTCTCCAGGCGTTTACAATACGGGTCTTGTGCTCTGGCTGTACGCGGGCATAAACGCTGATGTTCCGGAACTTTTCTGCAAATTCTGCATCGTCCATTTTTTCCAGCTCTGCTCCGGTCACTGCCAGGCTGCCATCCTGCAAAATACCAAGCTCTTTTGCGATCGCTGCTGCCGTATCCACATGGTCGCCCGTGATCATAACCGGTCGGATACCCGCTTCCCGACATTCGTCAATTGCTGCCTTTACCTCCGGACGCACCGGATCAATCATACCGCACAGTCCCAAAAAGCAAAGCTCCTGCTCCAGCAGATCCGCATCCTCGCTTTCCGGCTTTTTCGTCCAGACTCTCTGTCCGCATGCCAGCACACGCAGTGCCCGATCTGCCATGGACTTATTTGCCTGCAAAACCTTTTTCCGATATTCTTCTGTCATGGGCAGAAGCTGTCCATCCTCCAGATAAAATGCACAACGAGTGAGAACCACATCCGGCGCCCCTTTTGTAAACTGAATATAATCGTCCTTGCGTTTATGGACCGTGGACATCATTTTTCGTCCGGAATCAAAGGGAGCCTCCAGCACACGGGGCATACTCTGTTTTAAAAGATTCTTATCCTGCCCGATCCGGCTCGCCCAGGCAACCAGGGCAGCCTCCGTCGGTTCACCTGTCACACTGCCGTCTGCATCCAGCTCTGCGTCACTGCACAGTGCCATTGCTGCCGAAAGCTCCTGCTCCTTTACTCCGAAGGAATCTACAACTGTCATCTGATTCTGCGTCAACGTTCCGGTCTTATCCGAGCAGATCACCTGGGCACAGCCAAGGGTTTCCACTGCAGTCAGCCGGCGGATAATCGCGTTTCGTTTTGACATGTTCGTTACACCGATGGAAAGTACGACTGTCACAACTGCCGCAAGTCCTTCCGGGATCGCCGCCACTGCAAGGGAAACCGCAATCATAAAGGAGTTCAGCGCAACCTCAAAATTCAGGCTGCCTGCCCGGATCATCTGAATCGCAAAAACCAGTACGCAGATTCCGATCACCAGCTTTGTCAACACCTTCGAAAGCTGTGTCAGTTTTCTCTGCAGCGGTGTCTGTCCTTCCTGAGCCTGAGACAGCGCATCCGCAATTTTTCCCATTTCCGTATCCATACCGGTGGCCGTTACGACTGCCACAGCACGTCCATATACGATCGTGCTTCCCATATAGACCATATTTTTACGGTCGCCAAGGGGCACATCCCGTTCCCCGTCTGCCAAAAAGATCTGATCGATCAGCTTCGTGACCGGCACGGATTCTCCTGTCAGTGCAGCTTCCTCTGCTTTCAGGCTTGCGCTTTCCAGAATCCTTGCATCCGCCGGAACCGCATCCCCTGCTTCCAGACAGATGATATCCCCCACCACAAGGTCTTTGCTCAAAATCGAGGACATTTTCCCGTCCCGCACAACCTTTGAGGTGGCCGCTGCCATGTCCTGCAGCGCTTCGATCGCCTTTTCCGCCTTGCTTTCCTGATACACACCCAGCACGGCATTGATCAGGACCACTGCCAGGATAATGATGACATCCGCGAAGCTGTCATTTTCCAGGACTGCAAGCACACCGCTGATGGCCGCTGCCGCCAGCAGGATCACGATCATCGGATCTGCCACCTGTTCCGCAAACCGGCGCAGCAGGGATTTTCCCTTCGCCGCTTTTAACTCATTTGCCCCGTTCTGCAAAAGCCGCTCTGCCGCTTCTTTTTCCGTCAGGCCGCTTTTTTGGCTGTTCAGCTCCTGCAGTACCTGTTGTGAGTCTTCACAATAATACTTCATTCTTTTTCCTCCCGATGGTGTTTTTCGTACAATAGATCTCTCACTTCGTGATCGCTCTATTGTCTTAAATCACAAAAGACCCAAATACTGCTTTTCAAAAAGAAAACAGTATCTGAGTCTCGCAATTTAAAACAAGCCAGATCGGCATAGGATCGGGGTTGTTGACTTGTTACGCTGATGCAAAGGCGATCCGCCGGCTCTGTTTCATTCCGGCAGCTGCACTTGCTGCGCTCGCTACTCCCTCACAGGGAATTTTGTTTAGCAGTAAGGTTATCATATGCAAAGTCTTCTGTCAATATACATGCCGGTAAAGTTTTGGTGAAATTTTTGTCCTCTTTCGCTGCGGTTTGACCAGAAATCCTTGTTTTACAGCCGTTCCACCAATGCGCCGCCTGCGCGCAGCACCCCATTCTCATAACCTCTTGCAAACAGCACGCTGCCCTCTGTCTCCACATCGGTCTCTTTTCCGGATGCATTCAACACAACCCGGAGCCTGCTGCCCTCTGCCCCGGTTTTGACATATTCCACCACCCGGTCAGAGCTGTTATTATTTTCAAATGTGATTTCCATGCTGCGGGCCGCAGGCTCTTTTCGAAGGGCTATCAGCTGCTTTATCTGCTCCGTAATCTCTGCATAGTTTCCCTGTTCGATCTGATCCCATGGCATACAGCGTCTGCAATCCGGGTCAGCGCCGCCCTCTATCGCGATTTCCGTTCCATAATAGATACAGGGACTTCCAGGCATTGTAAAGAGCATTGCAAGCTGCTGGAAAAAGAGATCCTGATTTCCACCTGTCTGATGGATCAGCCGATCTGTATCATGGGAATCCAGAAGGTTAAACAAAACCTCTGTCGTCTGACGCATATAACGCACCAGATTTTCATGAATCGCCTCTTCCAAATCCGATTTCGTCTTTTCCGGCTGATACCAAAACTCCCGGATGGCTGCAGCAAAGGGATAGTTCATAACGGCGTCGAATTCGTCCCCGCCAAGCCACGGCATTGCGTCATGCCAGATTTCCCCCAGCAGATAAAAATCCGGTTTTAACTGCTTTGTCATCTGCCGCAGCTCACGGCAGAACAGATGGGAAATTTCGTTTGCAACATCTAACCGAAGTCCATCAATGTCAAATGTCTCAATCCAATAACGAACGGTATCCAAAAAATAGTCCCGCACCTTTTTTTCACTCGTATTGAGCTTTGGCATCCGCTCCGCAAAGGCAAAGGAATAATAGCGTCCATCCCGGGTGCTGCCCTCCTGCTCCCGACAGGGCCAGCGATTGATCATAAACCAGTCATAATAGGGGGACTTAGGCCCCTTTTCCATCACATCCCGCCACGGTAAAAAGTTACTGCCGCAATGGTTGAATACACCGTCCAACATCACGCGGATGCCTCTGTCATGAGCCTCCTTAACGAGCAGCTTCATAGTCTTTTCATCTCCGAAGCCCGGATCGATTTTCCGGTAATCTGTCGTATCATATTTATGACTTGAGGGAGATTCAAACACCGGCGTCAGATACAGTCCGGTAATACCAAGCTCCTGTAAATAAGGAAGCTTCTGACGAATTCCATCCAGATCGCCGCCGTAAAAATCGAGATTACTTACGGTATGGTATCCCCAGGGCTTTACCCAGTCCGGATCATTTTCTTTGTTGCCGTTGCAAAAGCGCTCCGGAAAAATCTGATACCAGACCGTCTCCCGCACCCACTTTGGCGTCACGTTGATATCCACCGAATTCATCCACGGAAACGTAAAGCACTGTCCCAGCTGTCCGTTTTTCACATCCTCTGGCGAATGAAAGCCATCCTCAAAATAAAAGACCCGTTCTGCTCCTGCCTGCAGCTCGAAGAAATACCGGCACCGTTTATAGGGAGGCTGCACGGGAATTTCCCACCAGAGGTGCTGGGGCAGACGCATTTTTGTCACGATCTCCTCCCGACTGCCTTCCCAAGCCTCGTTTCCGCCCAGAATACCAGTAGAAAACGGGTCGCCATAATGAATCCAAACCTGTTCCACTTCTTCTCCGGTCTGCAGCCCTACCATCAAAATTTCCTCATTCAATGCATAGCAAAACTGCTGTGACGCTCTATGATAAACCGCTTCTAAATGAATCATGTTCAGACCTCCTTTTTCCAGGCTGCATCCTTTTAAACTGCAGCCGATCTCATTTCAATACATTTCCAGTCCATACTTTTCCTGCAGCTGCAGTAAGGTGATGTCGTGTTGAATATGCTCCGACAAAATTTTCACCATCAGCCCATTGTTGCTGACCGTACCGCTCCAGTTGGCAAATGCACCGCAGTCCGCTGTCAGTGTCATCTGCCTGTCTGTCACAAGCATCAGACGGGAGGGCTGATGTGCTGTCAGCATTCCTCCGTGGGTATAAAACTCCACATCCTCCCGGTTCAGTCCCAGATCATAAAAGGAAAACGCAACGATCCGCACGCCTTTTTCCTTTAGCCGATGGAAGGTCTCTGCAAAACAGGAAAGATCAAAATCTGCATTCAGATAAACCTCCTCCCGGGCATCCTCCAGAAGCTTCCCTGCCCTTGCCATCGCCGTTTCAAAGCCCCGGAATACGAAATGCACCTCCGGCTGCTTCGCCGTCTCATATTCTTTCAGCTGTTGCCTGGCGAGAGAAAGGTTTGCTGTCATTTCCGCCTGCATCCGCCCCAAAAGCACCTCCGGTTCCTGGGCGGCATACAGTGCTGTCTGATCCGGAACCAGCTCCACCATCCCCTTATCCAGCATGTGCTCCAGCGCATTGTAAATAGAAGGGCGTGCAATTGCGATTTTTTTTGCCAGCTGATAGGCAGACATGGGCTCAGAACCGATCAATGCCATATAAATCTGTGCTTCCAGCCTTGAAAAATTCAGATGTTCCAGTGTTTCCTGCAGCTTCATCGTTCGCTTTCCTTTCGTTGTATATTTTATGCAACTATATATAGCATAAACTTTTGCCCTATGCAAGTATTTTTTTGATTTCCTTGAAAAAGAAGAACATTCGGTGCTGATTTTTCAATGAACGGATAAAAAATGAGCTGCGAAGCAGCGGAGAGCGTCGAAGACGCGGTTCATGACAATAGAATGTTCGCAGAGCGTGCATTCTATTGTATTGCGAATGGCGCGTGTGAACTGTAACTTTTATTGCATGCGCTGTATTTTTACAGGTATCTCATCTTTCTCACCGTCTGCACAAACTCTATATTGGTTTTCGTCTTTGCAAACAGATCCAGCACCTTATCCACAGCTTCATCGGATTTCATACCATTCAACGCGCGGCGCACCACGTTGATTGCTTCCATCTCCTCTGCACTCAGCAGCAGATCTTCTCTTCTCGTGCTGGTTTTGGGGATGTCGATGGCAGGGAAAATTCTGCGTTCAGACAGCTTTCGATCCAGCACAAGCTCCATATTACCGGTTCCTTTAAATTCCTCGTAAATGACATCGTCCATCCTGGATCCGGTGTCCACCAGTGCAGTGGCCAGAATCGTCAGGCTTCCGCCCTCGCGCATATTGCGGGCTGCACCAAAAAAGCGCTTCGGCATATGCAATGCCGCCGGGTCAATACCACCGGACAGGGTACGTCCGCTGGGCGGAACCACCAGGTTGTAGGCACGGGTCAGGCGGGTAATACTGTCTAACAGGATCATAACGTCTTGTTTATGCTCGACCAGACGCTTTGCACGCTCAATAACCATTTCGGAAACTCGTTTATGATGTTCCGGTAATTCGTCAAACGTGGAATAGATCACTTCAACGTTCGGCCCTGCCACCGTCTCCTTCATGTCCGTTACCTCCTCCGGACGTTCATCGATCAGGAGAATGATCAGATGCAGGTTCGGATAATTTTTCTTTACCGACATGGCCACTTCTTTTAATAGGGTTGTCTTACCAGCCTTCGGCGGGGACACAATCATACCTCTCTGTCCTTTACCGATGGGGCTTAACAAATCCATGACCCGCATCGCCACCGGGCAGCCGCAGCGTTCCATTTTCAGTCTGCTGTTCGGAAAGATCGGCGTCATATCTTCAAAGTTGCTTCGTCTGGATGCTTCCTCTGTGGTATAACCATTGATCGTCTTGACATAAAGCAGGGCGGAGAATTTTTCATTCTGTGTCCGTACTCTGGTATTTCCCTCTAAAATATCGCCTGTCCGCAAATTGAACCGACGAATCTGGCTGGGTGCCACGTAAATATCATTATCTCCCGGCATATAATTATCCGAGCGGATAAAGCCATAGCCCTCAGCCATGACCTCCAGGATACCCTTTACCGTAATGCCGCTGTCCAGCTCTGTCGGGAACTTGTCGTCCTCCGGACTCTGGATCGGTGCAGTTCCGCGATTATACGGACTGTTGTAGCGCTCATTATAACGAGGTGCAGGCGCGCTCACACGGTTCTGTGCCTCTTCTGCCACAGGCGCAGCAGCACGGGGCGCTGCAGCTGCAGTATTTTCCCGCGCGCCATTGTTGTCGCGGCTTCCTGTCCGTCCATTATGATAAGAACCATTGCTGACAAAGCGCTTTCCTGTTCTCTGCTGCCGCCTTTCCTCCCGATCCCCTGTTCTGCTCTCCGGTTCTGCCCCACCGTCATGAGAATCCTGCTTTTCCACTGCGCCCTTCTCCGGGGTATCCTTGCGCTCTGCCGCATCTCTCTTCGGAGCATCCTCCCGCTCTGCTGCGCCCTTCTCCGGGGCATCCTTGCGCTCTGCCGCGTCCCTCTTCGGAGCATCCTTGCGCTCTGCCGCGTCCTTCTCCGGGGCATCCTTGCGCTCTGCCGCGTCCCTCTTCGGAGCATCCTTGCGCTCTGCCGCGTCCTTCTCCGGAGCATCCTTACGCTCTGCCGGGCGGTTCTCCGGGACGCTGCGTTCTGTTTTGATTTCTGCGGTCTCCTGGGCATCCAACCTCAGCATCGCATCAATGACTTCCGCCTTTTTCATTGTAGAAAGTCCTTTTATCCCCCTTGCTTTTGCAATCTCCTTCAGATCATGCACTGCCAGAGATTCATATTTTTCTCTTATCATTTTTTCCTCTCATTTCTGCGCACGCTTTTGCGCATGTCGAGTTTGTGTCAAGTGCGCGCAGACACAAATCTCGCGATTGAACATTTTTATTTTTCAACCTTTACTCCTTTTACTGCCATCGTGATTCGTCCCTGATTTTCATACGGAATTCTACATGAAACGATCTTTTTGAAATGCGCCAGAACATCCCGATCCGGGAAACAGCGGTCTTTTGTCAGAAATCAAAAGTGCCTGTCATTTTAGTGAATTTTATTACACATCGGAGACACAAGTCAAACGTCTCCTTCTGTTTCGCTCATTGTACCACACTCAAAACAGAATAGGAAGATTTTTTCCTTGATTCACTCAAATAAATCAGATATGATGATATACAGAGAGCTACGAATGGCGCGTATGCCCCGACATCATCATTCCTTATTAAATAAAAAAGAAAGCAGGCAAATCAAATGACAAATCAGGAGAAAGCGCTGGAACTGCATGAGAAGCTGCAGGGAAAGCTTGAAACCGTTTCCAAAACACCCGTCCGCACCCGTGAAGACCTTGCACTTGTCTATACTCCCGGCGTTGCGGAGCCTTGTAAGGTCATTGCAAAAGACCCGGCTGCCGCTTACACCTACACGATGAAAGCAAACACTGTAGCTGTTGTTTCCGACGGTTCCGCCGTACTGGGACTCGGCAATATCGGTCCGAAGGCTGCTATGCCCGTTATGGAAGGCAAGGCTGTCTTATTTAAAGAATTCGGCGGTGTCAACGCAGTTCCCATCTGCCTGGATACTCAGGACACGGAAGAGATCATCAAAGCTGTTACCTGGCTTGCTCCCGCTTTTGGCGGCATCAATCTGGAAGATATCAGTGCACCCCGCTGCTTCGAAATCGAAGAGCGCTTAAAAGAGACTCTGGATATCCCTGTTTTCCACGATGACCAGCACGGAACTGCTATTGTTGTACTCGCCGGCATCATCAATGCCCTAAAGGTAGTCGGTAAGAAAAAGGAAGACTGCCGCGTTGTTGTAAACGGCGCAGGAAGCGCAGGAGTTGCCATCACCCGCCTGCTGCTGACCTACGGCTTTTCCAATATCATTATGTGCGATAAATCCGGCATTCTCTGCGATGGCGCAGAGGGTTTAAACTGGATGCAGGAAAAGATGGTAAAACGCACCAATCTGGCTCACGAAACCGGTTCCCTTGCAGATGCTTTAAAGGGTGCTGATATTTTCGTCGGCGTTTCCGCTCCGGGTATTGTGACGGAAGAGATGGTGGCTTCCATGAATTCCGATGCTATTCTGTTTGCAATGGCTAACCCCGTTCCTGAGATCATGCCTGATCTCGCAAAAAAAGCAGGGGCACGCGTTGTCGGCACCGGACGCAGCGATTTCCCGAACCAGGTAAACAACGTTGTCGCATTCCCCGGCATCTTCCGCGGTGCTCTGGAAGGACATGCAAAACAGATCACCGATAAAATGAAGCTGGCTGCCGCTAATGCCATCGCAGCCCTCGTTTCTGACGAAGCATTAAACGAAAACAATATCATGCCAGAGGCATTCGATCCCAGAGTTGCGGACGTTGTTGCAGATGCAGTCAAGAAAAACATCCGCTGATCTCTGGCACCAGAAGCCCTACTATTCGCTGGACGCCTGGTGTAAAAATACATACGGACGGAAGCTTTACAAGGCTGCACTGGATATCGGCTGTACCTGTCCCAACCGGGATGGCACCCTCGATACAAGAGGCTGCATTTTCTGCTCTGCAGGCGGAAGCGGCGATTTTGCTGCTTCCCGTCAGCTTTCTGTAATAGATCAGTTAAATCAGGCCAAGGCACTTCTGTCCTCCAAATGGACACCGGAACCCGGCAAGCCGTCTCTGATCGCCTATTTTCAGGCATATACCAACACTTATGGTGATCCGGACAGACTGCTTTCCTGTTATGAAGAAGCACTTTCCTCCCCGGAGGTCGCAGGCATTTCCATTGCGACGCGCCCGGATTGTCTTTCCGATATCATTCTGGAGGGACTTGACCGCCTCCAGTTACTGTATCCTGACCGGTTTATCTGGATCGAGCTTGGTCTGCAGTCCATTCATGACCACACTGCAGCAAGGATCCGCCGGGGATATCCGACCTCCGTATTTTATGATGCTGCAGCAAAGCTCCATGCCAGAAGGCTTCCCTTTATCGTCCATCTGATCCTCGGACTCCCCGGGGAAACCCGGCTTGACCTGCTGGAAAGCATCCGTGCCGTCAATCAGGTGCATCCCTTTGGGGTCAAGCTGCAGCTTCTCCATATTTTAAAGGGAACAGATCTTGCCCTGCTTTATGAAGCCGGAAAGCTTCCTGTACTGACACAGGAAGAATATCTCGATCTGCTGACAAGCTGTATCGCTGCACTTTCTCCGGATATCTGCCTCCACCGGGTCACCGGAGACGGTCCCCGCAAGCTCCTGATCGCGCCCCAGTGGAGTCTTTCGAAACGAAACGTCTTAAACGGGCTGCATGCCCTTATGAAACAACGAAATCTCAGACAAGGGGATAATTATGAACCAGGAACCTCTTACACTCTATAAACTGATCGTTCTTTATCTGCTCAACAAGGTATCCTTCCCACTCACAATGGCGCAGGTCAGCGATCTCATTCTGGAAAAAGAATATACCAGCTATCTGACACTGCAGCAGGTTATCAATGAGCTGGCGCAGGCCGGGCTGATCACTGCCAAAACACTGGTCAACCGCACCCATCTGCAGATCACGGAGGAGGGCCGCAATACCCTTTCCTATTTTGAGAACCGCATCAGTGACGCAATCAAGACAGACATCGGCGAATATCTCAAAAAAAATGAACTGGAAATGCGCAACGAATCTTCGATCCAGAGCAACTACTATAAGGCTGTCAACGGGGAATTCGAAACAGAGCTGACTGCAGTGGATAAGGACGTCAACCTGGTGACCATCCGCCTTACGGTTCCTACAGAAGAGCTCGCAATTTCCATTTGCGAAAACTGGCAAAAAAATAACAGGGAGATTTATCAGTATCTGACAACCGCCCTGTTTTAAAGTATGTTATTGCAGCATCTCCCGGATCACACTGCCATCTGTTTTTCCGAGGTCTATCTCCAAAAGTGCTGCCAATGTCGCGCCCTCATCCCAGAGCGCGATATTTTTTTCTACCCGGGCACCAGCTCTTACACTGCATCCCGACATTGCAAAAAAGGTCTGATAGTCTGCCTCACCCGGCAGATACCCGTGGGTCCCCTTCATGCCATGTGCGCAGTCTTTTTCTGCTGCCGTCAGCTGTTCCCATTCATCCAGAAAAAACCATCCTTCCTTTGCTTCCAGCATCAGAAAGCAGTTTTCGTCTGCGCCCATGTTTGCTGCCTCTTCCCGGGTCAGAATCCTTTCGATCCCAAAATCCTCCCGTCTTTTCAGCGTCTCCAGCACTTTTCTTGTACGCTTTTGCACTTCTGCATTGTTTTCTACAGACGGATGCAGATAGATATAGCAGCTTCCGTCACAGTTTTTTGCATAGGCCTTCCAGCTTTTGATCCTGCCGTTGCGGACCGTCAGCAAGCCGGCTTTCCACAGTGCATGATTGACGAAGGCAACCTTGTCCACATCCTTCTGATAATGATCCCCCAGAAGCACGACCGTCGTGCTCTCCATCTCTCCGGTTTCCTCCAGTGCCCTTACAATCTCGCCCAGACGCTTATCGTGGCGCTTAAGAGCTTCTTTTGCCTCCTTACTCTTCACGCCATAGAGATGTCTGTTCGCATCCACATCCGTCAGATGCAGCAAAAACAGCTGCGGATTGTATTTGTAGATCGTATCCAGCGCGCATGCCTGAATAAAATTGTCCAGCTGAGGCTGTGCGATCCCGTTTCGCAACTGTCCGAAGCGTTTGTTCAGATCCAGCTGATAAAACAACGGACCGTTCGTCGCATTCATCAGGATCTGATTTTGCCATTTGCGTGTCACCATAATCTCCGGCACATAGTAGTCCATCCTGCTGCCTGCCGCAACAGGCCACAAAAGCCCGGCCGTCGTCATTCCCTTTTTCTTCGCTTCGTCATAAAGCGTCGTGCTGCGGATCCATTTGCGATGATAAAGCCAGTCCGGATCCTTCCGGTTGGGCTGGATTTTTGTGTTGTTCACAATCCCGTGATTTTTCGGCATCCGCCCTGTCACAATGGATGTATGGGCCGGATAGGTCAGGGACGGACACACACTGTTTACATGGCTGCACAGCGCCGCCTGTTCAAAAAAACGCTGAAAATTCGGCAGGGTCTGTAAATATTCCAGGTCCTTTGCTCCGACCGCATCAAAGGACACGATCATGACCCGCTTTGGTATCTGTTTCATTGCTCTTCTCCATCCTGCGGCTTTTGCTCTGTCTTAGCCGCTTCCCTGCGTATCCGCTGCATGTGCTCTTTGATTTTTACTTCATATCCCATCCCACCTGGCTGATAAAACTCTCTTCCGGACAGCTCATAAGGTAAATACTGCTGTCTGACATAGTGGTTTGGATAATCGTGTGCATATTTATAATCTTTTCCGTGTCCCAATTTTGCTGCTCCTTTATAATGGGCATCCTGCAAATGCACCGGAATCGCCAGATTTCCGGTTTCTTCCACCGTCTTCATTGCAGACGCAATGGCGTTGACCGCTGCGTTGCTTTTCGGCGCGCATGCAATGTAGGCCGCCGCCTGTGCCAGAATAATCTGCGCCTCCGGCATGCCCACCCGCTCTGCTGCCAGGGATGCAGAAACCGCTACCTGCAGCGCTGTCGGATCTGCATTGCCAACATCCTCCGACGCACAGATCATCATCCTGCGGGCGATAAATGTCACGCTTTCCCCAGCATACAGCATCCGCGCCAGATAATAAACCGCCGCATCCGGATCGGAGCCCCGCATACTCTTGATAAATGCCGAAATCGTATCGTAATGATTATCGCCTGTTTTGTCGTATTTTACTGCACGTTTTTGAATACATTCCTGGGCAGCCTCCAGGGTCAGATGGATTTTTCCATCCTCTGAGCGCTGTGTCGTCATTACGCCAAGCTCTACTGCATTCAATGCCGCACGTGCATCTCCGCCTGCAATATCCGCCAGAAACTCCAGCGCATCCGGCTCTATCTGTGCCTGATAGGCACCCATTCCTCTCTGATCATAGACTGCCCGTCGGATCAGTTCTTCGATATCTTCCTTTGAAAGCGGCTTGAGCTCAAAAATAACCGAACGGGACAGCAGCGCTCCGTTTACCTCAAAATACGGATTTTCCGTCGTCGCACCGATCAGGATCAGGGTTCCATCCTCCACAAAGGGAAGCAGATAGTCCTGCTGACTCTTGTTGAACCGATGGATCTCATCAATGAACAGGATCGTCTTTTTTCCAAACATTCCACGGTTGTCCTTTGCCTTTGCGACAACCTCTTCCATATCCTTTTTGCCTGCCACAGTCGCATTGATCTGCATAAACTCCGCGCTGGTCGTATTCGCGATCACCCTCGCAAGAGTCGTTTTGCCCGTTCCGGGCGGTCCGTAAAAAATGATGGAGGAAAGCTTGTCCGCCTGAATCGCACGGTACAAAAGCTTGTCCTTTCCGATAATGTGCTGCTGCCCGACTACCTCATCCAGCGTCCGGGGCCGCAGCCTTGCCGCCAGCGGCGCTTCCTTTTCCTGATTGGTCTGTCTCATATAATCGAAAAGATCCATGTCCCCTTACTGCACCTCCACTTTCATGTTCGGCCACACCTTCTCAATCCGCTCGTCAGGGTAATTGATGTCAAAGAATGTGTCAATCACGCTCTTCTTTTCCGCCCGCACGGTTCCTGTGGTGTTTTCCGTGCCCGCAGCATTCCCTGCGTCCGCACTGCTCTCCTGCACCGCCGCGCTATCCTGCCGTTCCACATAGCGTACCATGGCGCCTGCTGAAATCACCGCATCGCAGCTCATCAGCACGATAACTGCCCAGGTCGCAATTTTTGCTCCAAGGGGCGGCAGCTTTTCGATCCATCCACTGATCGTCGGATAACAAATTTTTACCCAGACAACGGATAACAGTCCCCAGAAAATGCAATACAGCAGGTTGGTTCTCCCGCCGATATTAAATGGCATGTCACTGTAATCCCAGAATGTGGTCCCGAGAAAAATCTCTGTAAATACGCTGCACAGATATTCATATACGCCGCCCAGCACACTGCCCGCCAGGAAAATATAACGATCCTCTTTTCCGGCAAGCCGCTGCAATACAACTGTCAGAATGACCGCACCGAAGCCCCAGACAATACTGAAGGTGCCGTAAATTACGCTGGACCGGCTCATCCATACGCCTCCCGTCACCCTGCAGAACAGCGTTTCGATCAGATCTCCGAGAAATGCACAGATCATAAATACCCAGATCAGCTTATCCACACAGACGCCTCTTGCAAAGACATATCGTTCTGCCCGATCTGCCTCCTCCAGAGCTTCCATCTCCGGGTAGGCACGGTTTAACCGCTTCCAGACTGCATGATAGATCTTGCCTCCAAGCTTTTGCTTGACTTCCTTTTGTTCCTGCAGAAGTCTCCCCTGGGTTTCTTTCAGCTCTGTCAGGCTCCTGCTTTTCCTGACTGCAATCAGAATCGACACCAGGTCGGCAGCCATCAGCCCAAAGCCGACTATGTCTATGATCCGCAGCACAATTGTCGGAATCATCGAAAACAGGATAAAGACCGGAGGATGCAAAAGCAGCACCGCCGTCATCACAACTGCTGCCTTGATCAGCGAAAGGAGCACACTCTTTTTCTTCCCGCCAAACAGTGTCACATCCTCGTAATTCCACAAATGCTTTTTCCAGATTTTGGCTGCGATCCCTCCGGAAAAATATTCCACAACGGACACGACCATCCAAGTGGTCAGAAACTGCAGCAGCCATTTTGTCCCCTGCTCCGGCAGCAAAAGGATCAGAATATCCATCATTATGCCGTATTCCGGACAAAGGGGCAGACTGAAAAATCCGCGGTTGCAAAATCTTCTTTCTTTTACTGCAAAAAAGGCAACCTCCAGTGCCCATCCGATAAAGCTGTACAGCAGCAGATAAACTGCCAGCTCTGTGTAGGTATATTGCATTCTTTCCGCTCATTTCTGCGCACGCTTTTTGCGCATGTCGAGTTTGTGTCAAGTGCGCGCAGACACAAATCTCGTGATTGAAACATTTTATTTTTCAATCTGTGTAACTGTTCAGTACCCTCACAGTTACACGCAAAAATCCATTCCAAATCGGCTATGCCGATAGGATTTTTGCCTTCTAGCCTAAGTCTTCTTACGGTCAGCGCAGTAAATGCGCAGACCTACTGAACAGTTACCAATCTGTTTTCGTTATAAACCTGACCATGGATTACGAAGTAGGATTGTTGGAGTGCGCAGCACGGAACAATCCGCAGGCATCAAGGTCGGTGCAAAAGCTTCCACCTTTGATTATAACAACTATTTTCCCTGCTGTACATGTTGGATTTCATCCAACTGTTCGATTTTATCCAACTATTGGATTTCAGGATACCAGCATTATTTCTTCGACTGTCACAAAGACATAGCCTTGGCTTTGCAGCTCATCCACAATAAAAAGTGCCGCCTCAATACTGGAAGCATATTCATCATGCAGCAGGATAATCGCATTTTCCCGCGCTTTGGACAAGATTCGCTTTTCAACATTGGTGCTGCTTTGACTGCACCAGTCCAGGGGATCAATCGTCCACAGCACCGGGAACATATTCAGCTCCTGTTCGAAGCCTTTGTCCCAGCTTCCATAGGGCGGACGGACAAAAATGGTTTCCGCTCCTGTTATCTCCTTCAATACCTCATTCGTGGAAATCAGCTCCTGTCGAAAGGCTTCCCGGTTATTGCTTGTCAGCTGAATATGACTATAGGTGTGGTTGCCGATCAGATGTCCCTCCTTCTGCATACGCAAAATCAGCTCCGGATATTTTTCTGCATTCTCCCCTGTAACAAAAAAACTGGCTTTTGCACCCCGCTCTGCCAGGCCGTCCAAAAGTATTTTCGTATAGACCGGATGCGGACCGTCATCAAAGGTAAGGGCGATCTTTTTTGGCTCTGCTGCATCGGATACGCCGCCAGAAGTCTGTATTGCTGCCTTTTCCTTCCCGTTTTTTTCCTCCCCTGTCAGCTGCCCTCCCGCAGCAGTTCCAAAAAGCAGCAATCCAACCAGAAAAAGTCCCAGTTGAATTGCTGCCCTTTCATTTCGTTTCTCTTTTTTATGTTCCAGATGTTCCATGGAAAACCGCCTTTTCCGGTTCCTTCTTTTTAATCTATGCAGCAGAAGCCCTCTATCATTCGGAAAGGACGGCGCAGCAGCGCCAAAACCTTATCTGTCTGCAGAAGAGCTGCCGGATTTTGACGGTTCTCGTCCCCGGACTCAGCTCTGAAATTCCAGCTGCCGAAAGCTGTGCCTGAAATAGAGCACCTCCGCCACAGATGTAATCGCCCAGGAGAAAAAGTAGAGGGAGTACAGCGCCGGAATCGTATGAATCCATACAAAAATGGTATACACCCAGATCACTCGGAACACACAGGAGCCTAAAATAACGATGACCATCGGCACAATGCTCTTTCCGATTCCTCGGGAGGCTGCGATGCTGCAGTCCATAAACGCACTGATCATATAAGAAAATCCCATGATCTTCACACGCTGCATTCCGGCATCGATTACAGCAGGCTCCGTCGCAAACAGCGACAGAAACTGTCGCCCGAAAATCAGCAGGAGTCCGCCAAAGATCGCACCTGCCGCAAAGGAATAGGTCAGCCCGACGAGATAGCTCTTTTTCATCCGTTCCCGGTTGCCAGCGCCCCAGTTCTGTCCGATAAAGCTGGAACAGCCGGTATAAAACGCTGCCATAATATTAAAAATCAGCGTGTCCGCATTCGCTGCAGCTGCATTTCCGGACACCATCACCGCATCAAAGGAATTGACGCCGGACTGCACAAAAAGGTTCGCGATAGCAAAGATGGCATTCTGGATACCGGTGGGTATGCCAAGCACCAGGATCGCTTTTCCGCAGGCCGGATCCAGTCTGAGCTTCGAAGGGTGCAGCCCACAGTCGTCCGTCCGTCGCAGCAGATGAATCACGATCAGAAGTGCAGATAAATACTGTCCGATCACACTGGCGATGGCCACGCCCTCTGCTGCCATATGGCACACGATAACAAAAAACAGATTTAAAATAACGTTTACAATTCCTGCAATGGACAGATATACCAGCGGACGTTTCGTATCCCCGGTGGCGCTCAGAATACCGTTGCCGCAGTTATACAGTGCCATACCCGGCATGCCCAGTGCATAAATTTTCAGATACAAAACAGCACTGTCCATCAGCTCTTCTTTGGTATGCAGAATTCCAAGCAGTCCCTCTGCAAAGAAAAAACAGGCTGCACCCACAAGCAGACCGACGATCAGACAGATTACAAAGGCGGAATGCACGGTTTTGATCACGGATTCCCTGCGCCTTGCACCCAGCTCATGCGCCATCCGCACATTAACACCGCAGCCCATTCCGATCAGGAAGCCGGTAAACAGCGTGACCAGAAGCGTTGTCGAACCAACCGCCCCCAGCGCCCGGTAGTCCGAAAATCGCCCTACCACCGCTACGTCACTCATATTAAACAGCACTTCCAGCACCTGGGAAAATACCAGCGGGCAGCTCAGGAAAAACAGGTTCTTCCAGATCGAACCTGTTGTCATTTCTATTGCTTTTGTTTTCTTTTCTCTCTCCATTCCCCTGTAAAAGCCTTTCTATCCACAGAATCTGCATCAATATGCGCTTTTTCAGGCCGTTTTTCGACCCGTATCTATCACAATACTCGCAGGAGTTGATTTTGTAAAGAGAAAAAGCACCCGGCAGGAGAAACCTCCTCCCGCCGAGTGCTTCTACAGTCTGCGGCTTTAAACGCTATGCTGCTTTTTCTTTGCGACCAGCTCGCCGTTTTCCACTGCGATCAGGATCGTGTCACCCATCTGTACCTGATCTGCCAGGATCAGCTTTGCAGACAGCGTTTCCACATATTTCTGGATATAACGCTTCAACGGACGCGCGCCATAAATCGGATCATATGCGTTGTCTACAATGAACTGCTCCGCATCCGGACTGAGTTCGATCGAAAGCTGCTTATCTTCCAGACGATGATTCAAGTCTGCGACAATCAGATTGATAATACCGCTGATGTTATCCTTCGTCAGAGGCTTGAACAGGATGATCTCATCCAGACGGTTCAGAAACTCCGGACGGAAGTGACCGCGCAGATCCTTCGTTACCAGCTCTTCTGCTTCCGGCTTAATCGTGCCGTCCGCATCGATGCCATCCAGCAGATAGTTCGCGCCGATATTCGAGGTCATGATCAGAATCGTGTTCTTAAAGTCCACGGTCCTGCCCTGGGAATCCGTAATCCGGCCGTCATCCAGCACCTGCAGCAAAACATTGAAGACATCCGGATGTGCCTTTTCAATTTCATCGAACAGGACAACTGAGTAGGGCTTTCTGCGGACTGCTTCTGTCAGCTGACCGCCTTCTTCATAGCCAACGTATCCGGGAGGCGCTCCGATCAGACGGGACACAGAGTATTTCTCCATGTACTCACTCATATCGATCCGGACCATGTTGTTCTCGTCATCAAACAGGGACGCCGCAAGCGCTTTTGCAAGCTCCGTCTTACCGACACCGGTAGGTCCAAGGAACAGGAACGAACCGATGGGCTTGGTCGGATCCTTGATACCTGCTTTGGAACGGATAATGGCATCCGTCACCTTCGTTACCGCTTCATCCTGACCGATGACTCTCTTATGCAATTCGTCATCCAGATGCAGCGTCTTATTCCGCTCACTTTCTGTCAGCTTTGCAACCGGAATACCTGTCCACCGGGAAATAATCCGGGCGATTTCTTCATCGGTTACCGCTTCGTGAACCAGGGAAAGGTCTTCCTTCTTTACTTTTTCTTCTTCCTGCTCCAGCTGTTTTTTCAGATCCGGCAGTTTGCCATAGGAAAGCTCTGCAGCTTTCTCCAGGTCGCCTTCGCGCTGTGCAATCTGAATTTCATTGTTGACCGCTTCGATCTCTTCTCTTAACTTGGAAAGGTTCTCTACGCTCTTCTTCTCGTTATCCCACTGCGCTTTGCGGTTGTTGTACTCGGACTTTAACTCCGCAAGCTCCTTCTGAAGTGCTTCCAGACGCTCCTTGCTCAGGGTGTCGTCTTCTTTTTTCAGCGCAGCCTCCTCAATTTCCATCTGCATGACCTTACGGCGCAACTCGTCCAGCTCCGCAGGCATGGAGTCCATCTCGGTCTTGATCAGTGCGCACGCTTCATCCACCAGGTCGATCGCTTTATCCGGCAAAAACCGGTCAGAAATATAACGGTTGGACAAAACGGCGGCACTTACCAATGCATTATCCAGAATCTTTACGCCGTGATACACCTCATAACGATCCTTTAAGCCACGCAGAATGGAAATGGTATCCTCAACGGTAGGCTCATCCACCTGCACCGGCTGGAAACGACGTTCCAGAGCAGCATCTTTTTCAATATATTTGCGGTATTCATCCAGTGTCGTTGCACCGATACAATGCAGCTCGCCTCTCGCCAACATAGGCTTCAACATGTTGCCGGCATCCAGTGCACCGTCTGTTTTGCCCGCACCGACGATGGTATGCAGCTCATCAATAAACAGAATGATCTGTCCTTCGCTCTTCTTCACATCCTCCAGCACTGCCTTCAGACGCTCTTCAAATTCGCCCCGATACTTGGCACCTGCTACCAGTGCACCCATATCCAGTGCGAAGATCTTTTTATCCTTCAGCCCCTGGGGTACGTCGCCCCGCACGATTCTCTGTGCCAGTCCTTCGACAACGGCGGTCTTGCCGACGCCGGGTTCACCGATCAGAACCGGGTTGTTCTTCGTTTTTCTGGAAAGAATCCGAACCACGTTACGAATTTCATTATCCCTGCCGATGACCGGATCGAGCTTCTGGGCTCTCGCCTTTTCTACCAGATCCTGTCCGTACTTCTCCAATGTATCATAAGTAGCCTCCGGATTGTCCGAAACGACTCTCTGATTGCCGCGCACCGTGGACAATGCCTGTAAAAAACGCTCCCGCGTGATGCCGTACTCGGTAAAGATCTGCTTGATCTCCTTATTCGGATACTGCAGCATGGACAAAAACAGATGCTCTACAGAAACATATTCATCTCCCATCTGTTTTGCTTCATCCTCGGCATGGATCAGCACCTGATTTAAGTCCTTGCCGATATAAACCTGACCGCCCTGCACCTTTACACGCTTTGCCAGCGCCTGTTTGCTGCGGTCCACAAAATGCTCCTTCTGGATTTCCATCTTCTCGATCAGCTTTAAGATCAGGCTGTCTTCGATGGTCAGAAGGCTGTATAAAAGATGTTCTTCTTCGATCTCCTGATTGCCGTATTCATAGGCAAGCTTTTCACAGTTCTGCACTGCTTCTACGGATTTCTGGGTAAATTTGGAAATGTTCATACACAGCTCCCTCCTTACTCAATCTATCATGGTTTCGCCATTCGGCTCCTCTATTGGAACCTTTCGGCTGCTGTTGTTTGTTCTAGTGAAGCTATAACACTTCATCTGAATCCTACTATAACACCAGCTATTAGCCACGTCAAGAGGTGAGTGCTAATTATTTGTGAAGATTGTGTGAATGTGTGAACTCTACAAGTCATGCTCCTGCCTGCATGCGGATTGCCAGCAGCTTCTGAATTTCCTCTCTGGTTGGCATTACACGCAGTGCTCCTATTTTTTCACGCACCATCTGTACTGCAAAGGGGATTCCCGTTTTAGGAATCCCCCTATCATTATCCATGCGTTTTCCAACTCCATGTAAGTTTTATCATGTGTTTTCTAAACCAGATCGTATTTCACCACATCGATTTTAGCTGCACCTTCAGCAAAGAATGAAATTCCTTTTGCCTCCTGCTCTGTAAATATGACAGCCGACATAACCTGCTCGCCATCATTAATAAATACTTCTGCGCTAAATCTATCCAAAATCACACGAAGCTTTAATTCATTGGCATCTCCATTTACCAGACATCTTCTCTGATGAACCAATGCTCGTTCGCTTCCCGAAAATTTTCTGTCAATTTTCAGGACAGACTCATCCGGGCGGAAGCACAATTCTGTATGAAACCTCTCATTCTGTGCAAAACGTAATGCGAATTTCTTATAGACATTTTCCTTATCTTCCGGACGTATCACAAGCTCCATATCGATCGTTCGTCCTTCGATTTTATCCAATGAGATCGTATCATTATTTATTACTACATTATTGTACTCAACTCTGTCTTTTCGCATCGCATCGAGTTCTTTGATCGGCGTTTGATAAAGTCTTCCGTTTTTCACAGATAATTCTCTCGGCAGACTCATTTGTGCAAACCATTTTGAGTCATTGCAACGATGAGCAATCGTGTCCCAGTTCTGCATCCAACCAATCATAATTCTCCGTCCATCCGGGGTTCCCAACGTCTGCATTGCATAAAAATCAATTCCATAATCCACAGACTGCGCAAACTGCTCTTTTAAGGTATATTTATCCTGGTCCATTTCTCCTATGATACATAAAGTACCATTTCCGTTATGATATTCCAAGCCTTCCGGCAGCATATCCTGTGGACTGGTCAAAAGAACGTGTTTCCCATCCAGTTCAAAGAAATCCGGACATTCCCACATCTTTCCAAAACGTTTATTATTTTTTGCAAGGATGCTGACAAATTTCCAGTCAAATCCGTTTTCGCTTCTATAAAGAAGAATCTGTCCACTTCCATCTGCCGGTCTGCTTCCGATAACACAATAGAAGTTCCCATCTTTTCCTTTCCAGATCTTTGGATCACGGAAATCCACTTTACTTGCACCTTCCGGAAGATCTTTGGCTGTCAGAACAGGATTCTTCTCATATTTCTTATAATCTTTTCCATCTCCAACAGCCACTGCCTGTGTCTGAATATCCCTTACAGTTCCATCTTCCATTGTTTCCTGATCTACCGCAGTATAGAGGAGCAGTTGTCTTCCGTCCTCTAACTCTATTGCGCTTCCTGAAAAGCATCCAATTTTATCATAATCTTCATCCGGTGCCAAAGCTGCCGGAAGATGTTTCCAGTGAAGCAGATCTTTACTAACCACATGACCCCAATGCATACTGTTCCAGTGTGTATCGTATGGATAATACTGATAAAAAAGATGGTACTCTCCCTGATAGTATGAAAAACCATTCGGATCATTCATCCATCCGACATATGGACTCACATGAAAAGCCGGTCTGTCTTCTGCTTTTATCTGCTTTCCCTGTTCATCTTCATATTTTCTAGCCTTTTCTAACATCTCACTCATGTAAATTCTCCTATTGTTTGTAGCGTTATTTTTCTTCACTCAATGACTTCTGATACTGATCAAAGTATTTCTGTTTAATTGAAAGATAATCAGAAAGTCCATACTGTTCCATTTTCTTCAGATAGGAATCCCACTCTTTTTCAATTCCACCATTCAGGATCCAGTCTGCTTTCTTCTGCTCTGCATATTTTCTAATATCTGTATCGTACTGAGACACTTTATTGGTATCCTCAATGCTCATAAAGACGTTTGGATAAACATACTTGCTGTTCATATCCTGTAGATAAGTTTCATGCATATTGTCTAAACGCCATTTTGCATCTTCTGGCTGTGTTACATATACATCATAATATTCATTCAGTACTGCAAGCGGACCATTTACAGATTGTGCCTCACGTACTTCTACCGGAGACTGAGTTCCAAGATCCATATGCTTCAGCATTTCTCCGCCATCTTTATTCCTGGACAGTTCAAAAATGTTAAAAGAATCCTTTTCTCCATAAGTTCCCCAGTTATTCTGCGGTGACTGAAGGGGGGCATACATCTGATCAATCCATGCGGCGGCAAGTGCTGTGTCACGACAGCTGGATGTAAGGACACATCTTCCACGATCGAATCCGCTTGTTTCGCTGTTGTTCTGTCTTGTGATATTTCTCATTCCATCCGGTCCTGTCAACGCTGGCAGCATCACATAATCTTCATTGTTATCGATATTTGCAATATCCCATGTAAAGCAGAGACCATATCGATGATTCTTTCCCTTTGCCACATAGGTGGACCACTCTTGTGTAAATGCCTCCGGGTCGACCAGATCCTCTGTTACAAGCTTATGTAACCATTGGATACCTTCTTTATAACCTTCCTGAACCGTTGTGTAAATAACTTTTCCTTCATCCGTTACAGCGAAATGATCCCCTGTATCTCCATAACCTTCTCCAAATCCATTGATCAAAATTGCAGGATCTTGATCTCCATTATTGATAATAAATGACATCGGGATTACATCACCTTCAATGGAAAATTCTTTTTCAAGTTCATCTGCATGATCACGGAATTGAATTAATACCTGTTCCAGTTCATCTGTTGTTGTCGGAATCTCAAGTCCAAGATAATCCAGCCATTTTTTGTTAATATACGGGATATCTCCGATTGCCTGAATGGCTTCTTTCCCTGCTCCAAGCTGCTCAATCCATGGAAAGGAATAAATATGTCCATCCGGTGCTGTACACATCGCCCTGTATTCCGGATATTTTTCAAATACTGCCTGTAAATTCGGCATATATTTATCTATCAGGTTTTCCAATGGAATGATGATTCCCTGCTTTGCATAACGCAGCAGGTCATACTCACTCATTCCGGCATTGAATAATCCGTCCGGCAGATTTCCAAACTGGGCAAGTGCCAGGTTTTTCTTATCAGAAAACTGGTCTGATACAAAACAAGTCCAGTCAATATGAACATTTGTCTGCTCTTCCATGCGCTGAAAGATCACTCGTTCATTTGGCTCCTGTGTTGATGTAGCCGGTGCACTTGTAATAAAAGAAAGCTCCTCTGTTTCCTTTAATGGAAACTGTACCTCAGATACTGGTGTGTCCGGGTTGATCTCCGCATTAAGCTGCTGCTCTTTTCCACACCCTGCCGTACTTATCATCATCGTCAAAGAAAGTCCAAGTGCAAGTAAACCTTTTACTCTGTTTTTCTTCATATCTGTATCGTTCCTTTCTTATCAGCCTTTTACTGATCCGACCATAATTCCCTGATCAAAATACTTCTGGAAGAATGGGTACATTACTAAAAGCGGTAAGCTTGATACCACAATGGTTGCATATTTCAGCTGTTCCGCTACCTTTGCCATTTCAGCAGTACTCTGAATATCTGCAATCATACCTGGCTGCGGAGTATTCTGTACCAGAATGGAACGAAGTACTAACTGCAAAGGCTGAAGATTTGCATCATTCAGATAAATCATTGCATCAAAATAGCTGTTCCACATTCCTACAAATGACCACAGTGCAAGTACTGCAATGATCGGCTTACATACCGGCATCATGATTTTGAAGAAATGCTGGATCTCATTGGCTCCGTCAATTGCAGAGGCTTCTCTTAATTCTGCCGGGATCGACTGGTAGTATGTTCTTGCAAGGATCATATTCCAGACATTAAATGCTCCAGGAATTAAAACTGCCCAGACTGTATTTACCATATGCAGCTGATTGATTAAAATAAAAGTCGGGATCATTCCACCGCCAAAGAACATTGTGATCAGAAAAATAAGATTAAAAAGTTTTCTTCCCACAAATTCCTTCTTGGACAATGGATACGCTGCCAGCAATGTTATAAAAACAGAAATAGCTGTAAATGCAAGTGAATACAGAAAAGAATTCAGGAATCCACGCCAGATCATCTCATTTTCCAGTACTCTGCGATATGCATCCAAAGTCCAGTCCTTAATATGAAAACTCAGTCCCTGATTATTCAAAACTGTAGGATCCATAAAAGAGGCAAGCACTACATACACGATTGGAATTGCAATAGAAAGTACAAACAGTCCAAGAATCAGGAATCCAATTCCAAGGATAAGACAGTCTGTCTTCGAATATTTTTTCTTTATTTTCTCCATCTTCGCTTCCTCCTATAATCCTTCTCCGTCGTTCAGCTTCTTTACCACCCAGTTTACAAAAACTAACAGAATTACATTTACTACTGAATTAAACAGACCAACAGCCGTCGAATAACCATAATCGCCGTTCAAAAGACCAATACGGTATACATATGTTGATAAAATTTCTGATGCCGGCAGGTTCATATCTGTCTGTAATGCATAGGCTTTCTCAAATCCAATACTCATAATATTTCCAGCCTGCAGAATAAACTGAATTACAATAATATTCTTGATTGCAGGAAGCTCCACATACCAGATCTGCTGCAGAAGATTTGCGCCATCCATAATAGCTGCTTCTTCCAGTTCTTTGCTCGCATTCGATAGTGCTGCAGTATACATGATCGAAGCCCACCCGGCTCCCTGCCAGATTCCACTTGCAATATAGATTGTTCGAAATGCAGCAGGCATCGTCATCCAGTTCGTGCTGATTCCCAAAAGTTTATTCATAGGTCCAACCGGTGACAAAAACATACGGACCATTCCGCAAAGTACAATAACAGACACAAAGTTTGGAGCATAGATCAAAAGCTGGATCTTCTTTTTGATCCCCTGTTTGCGGATCTGGTTAAGTAAAAGAGCTAAGATGATCGGAACCGGAAATCCCCAAAGTAATCCATAAATGCTCAGTTTCAATGTATTAAGCAGGTAATTCATAAAATCCGGTGAAGATAAAAACCGCTTAAAATACTCAAGTCCTACCCATGTACTTCCAAATACGCCCTTGATAACGTTATAATCTTCAAACGCAATCAGCAGTCCCCCCATTGGAAGATACTTGAATATAATGGTTAATATAAGTGCCGGCATCAGGAAAAACACATATAACTGCCAATTTTTCTTTACATAAGCCAGCTTACTTGCCATCGTTCGTTTTCCCATTGCCCTGGTTTGTTTCTGCATCCTTTTCATGCAACTATTCCTCCATTCCCTTTATCCTTCTCGCTGTATAACCGGTAAAGTAACCGGTTACTTTATAACTGAATAGTACCATATAATAATCTCTCTGTCAATGCTTTTGTTTGCAAAAGTTACCGGTTACATGACTGGTTATTTTATAGTTGCCTTTTCGACTTTTAGTTGCTATACTATGAATAAGAATTTTTAAAGGAGTCTATTGATCTTATGGCCAAGAAACAAGTTACATTTGCTGACATTGCTGAATATACCAATTTTTCAAAAACAACAATTTCCAGATATTTTAATCACCCTGATTCTCTGACACTTGAGAATCAGGAAAAAATATCACAGGCACTTGATGCTTTGGGATATAAAAAGAATAAACTGGCAAAAGTTTTAGCAAATGGAAAAAGTGAATTTGTCGGTATTATTGTACCAAATCTCTATCTGCACTATTATTCTGAGATGCTTACGCAGTTACTTTCCAGTTATTCAGACTATCATTATAAGTTTCTTGTTTTTGTCAGCGATCGTGGTCCGGAAGAAGAAGAACAGTATATTGATGAACTTATGGCATATCAGATTGAAGGACTTATTGTATTGAGTCATACACTTTCTTCTGAGAAGCTGGCATCTTATCAGATACCAGTCATTGCCATCGAAAGAGAAGCTAAGTATATCTGTAGTGTAACAACCGACAACTATATGGGTGCACTACAGGCAACAAATCTCCTGATCCGCGATAAATGTGATATCCTGGTTCATATCAATGTCAATGTTCCCGATTTTGTACCGGCATATAAACGAATTCTAGCATTTAAAGAAACCTGTCAGGAACATAACGTTCCTTATGAACTGAATCTGAATGTAGCCGGAGATTCTTATCAGGATATCTTTGCACAAATGCATCGTATTTTTACGGACATCGACGAAAAATATGCTGATAAAAAGAAAGGTATCTTTCTTGCAAATGATACCTATGCCAATATGTTTCTTAATCTTATTTTTCAAAAATATGGTTATTTCCCT
>ENA-ORNQ01000169-ORNQ01000169.1-human-gut-metagenome-genome-assembly--contig:-NODE-169-length-71807-cov-13.987429_pt1 | contig 71807 bp, 61 predicted proteins | sample MGYA00242116_ERZ509024 | MGnify/ENA primary metagenome ERZ509024 (study PRJEB26280, sample SAMEA2338697) | human gut metagenome | biome: human gut; feature: human-associated habitat; material: faeces...
GAACATGTGGAAAAGATAATAGCTGATTTTTTCCACGATGGTTGAGAGGGGGGTGATTTTTTTGAAGCCCCCGGGGTTTGTTAAACCTCGCCCCAACCTTTCCGTCTGCGTGGGCGGATTTTCAGATTTAAGCAAATTTGGTATTTTCAACAAACCAGATACTAAGCATGGCAAGAAGCACCAATGAATTCAGAGCAGAAATCATAAAGGCATTGAAAGCCTCCAGCAAATACTCCAAAGGTATAGACCTGCAGATCTTTTCTTTGGCTGTAGCCCTGCGATCGCTTGACATGGCTAATGACGAACTTGACAAATTAGACACAGTGGTGGTGGTGGAGACCTCAAGATACGGCAACGAAACACTTTCTCCACATCCTGTATTCAAGATTTTAAAAGACGCCCAGGACAGCGTCACTCGGCAGATGAAGGCACTGGGTCTGACAACCGAGGAACTGACCGGTACAAATGATGACGACCCGTTGATAGACCTTACCAAAAAGGTAAGAAATGCTGGACGTAAGAAGCCGAATATCTTAAAACCGGGCTCCTCCGAAATCACGACATGACCGAAGAAGAAAAGGACAGACTACGCCAAGCCAAGTCTGACGTATCGGCACAGCTTGTCCGAGTGCCGATAGCGAATTACCGTCTATGCGAAGTTGACCCACGGCTGGAGCAATATGTCAAAGGGGTCGCACGAAACCCGACTGCGCACAACCTCTACGAACAGTTAGCGGTCATACGCTTTTTCCATTTGGCAGACAGATATGGCATCAACGTCACCGAGGTACAGCGTTTTTTCACCCTGTATGAAAATCTGCATTTCCCAGGCAGATACGGTATGCAGAAGTATGCGCTGACCCCGGTGCAGACCTTCCAGTTTGCCAGCATCTACGGATTTTGGAACAAAGGCCGACGAGTAGTACGCGAAGCAGTCCTGTACGTCCCGCGAAAATTCAGCAAGACCACATCAAGCGCGTCGCTGGCGGTGTATGACCTGCTGTATGGCGATGCCAACGCCGAGAGCTACACAGGTGCCAACAGCAACGACCAGGCAAAAAAATGCTTTGATGTGATACGTGGCTGCATGAAGAGACTGGATCCCAAAGAACGCCGTTACACCGTCAACGAGCAAACCATTAAAAGCAAGCGCAAAGACCGCACAGCCTTTGCACAGTGTCTGACAGCCAACGCCCGGACAAAGGACGGACTGAATGCGAGCACGGTAATCATGGACGAGTTCAGCCAGGCTCGCGACAACAGTCTGCTGACCGTGCTCACCACCTCAATGGGCGTTCGCGAAAATCCGCTGACCGTCATCATCACCACGGCGAGCGATGTCTTTGACGGACCGTTTTACGAAATGCTTCAGGGCTATAAATCCGTGCTGCTCGGAGAATTTGAGGACGACAGCCTCTTTGCCCACATCTTCGAACCTGACCTTGACGACCCCGAAGACTCGGAGGACACGTGGCGCAAGGTGCAGCCACACATGGACATCACCGTCAGCATGGATTTTTACCGACAGGAGTACAAAAACGCCGTCCGCAACGGTACCGATGCAATGCTGGCATTCCGTACCAAGCTGCTCAACATCTATGCCGAGAACGAACAGCGCAGCTGGATCAGCAGCACATTCGCACGGAGCATCGCCCGTCCGATGCCACTGGATGCCATCTCCGGCAGACCTGATGCGATGGTGGCTATAGATCTGTCAGAAAGCGACGACTTCAGCGCGGTCACCATGGGTATGTACGATGCGGCACGCAAAAACTTCCATTTCCACACGGCGTACTTTTTCCCGAAGGGCGCATTGGCAGGACATCCCAACGAAAAGATGTACCGCATATGGGCTCAAAAGGGCTATCTGAAGCTGACCGATGGCGATGTAATCGACTACCGCGCCATCGTAGACTATGTGCTCTATCTCAATACCGTGGTGCGCATCCTGGGTATAGGTTACGACCCTTGGAAAAGCCAAGAAGTCGTGAACATGCTTGCGGCTTCGGGCGCGGACAATGTGTTGGCGGGAGTCAAGCAGACCTACGGCAACTTCACCGCCCCGGTGGAAAGCTTCGAGCACGGAGCAAAGACCAATCATATCTTCATAAACGACAATCCCATCAACTACTACTGCTTCGGCAACGCCGTCCTTGACACCGACAAGCTGGAGAACTGCAAGCCCGTCAAGCGCAAGCAGACGCAGAAGATAGATGGTGTCATCACCAAGCTCATGTGTCTGCGCATGTTTATCGACTACCGACGGTAGACCAGTGTGGTGGTCTACCGTCTTGCATTTTGGTTAATCATTGTTAAATTTACAATCCCAAAAGTAAACAAAGGAAACTAAAGTAAAACAAGGGAAAACAAATAGGGCAAAATAAAACTACAAGAACTAAGCAACTGAAAACCAAGTTTTTAAATATCGGAATTTGTGATTATTTTTGTACATTATCGTTAATGTACAATGAGCTTCTGGCAACGTATAGCTAATTATTTCAGGCGCGAAACCCCGGGTGGTATCAACTCTGGCTTGACACGCCAGGGGGTTGCATCGCTTTTTGTCAGCAACGACCAGACAGCCCTGTGTGTTGCCACCGTGTTCCGTTGCGTCAAGCTGCTCAGCGAAAGTGTAGCCAACCTGCCGCTGCAATACCTTATCCGCAAAGACGGCATCTTTACTGAGGCATACGATGCCAGGTTGGACTACCTGCTGAACGTACAGCCGGACTATGCCGTCAACGCCTTTGACTTCTGGCGGCAGGTGGTGCAGGAGCTGCTGCTGGATGGCAACGCTTACATCGTGCCGATCTATAATCCTGTCAGCATGGAGTTAGACCGGCTCGCCCTGTGCGAACGAGGCACGGTGATGCACGATACCATCAACGACCACTACGATGTCTATGACCTGACCACCGGCATCAGTGGCCGCTTCTCCGAGGACGAGATGATACACGTCAAGGGGCTTACGCTACGCAACAGCAAAAAAGGCATAAGCGTGCTTTCATACGCCCGGCTGACTATGAGCATCGCAGCTACAGGCGACCAAGAAACGCAAAACAGGTTTGCAAACGGAGGCAATGTGCGAGGCATAGTGTCCAACGACACAACGGTGCGCGGCTTCGGCGAGTATCAGGACAAAGAGCTGGAGAAGACAGCCGAGAATATAGACGCTCGTTTCCAGGGTGGTGAAAGGATTGTGAGCGTACCGGGGCAGGTGGAGTTCAAACAGATTTCGCTCAGCTCTACCGACATGCAGTTTCTGGAAAGCCGTAAATTCACAGTCATCGAGATCTGCCGCTTTTTCAGCGTGCCTCCGACATTTGTCTATGCCGACACCAGCAGCAACTATAAGACCGTAGAACAGGCAGACGTGGATTTTCTGAGCCACACGCTCAATCCGCTTCTGCGCAACATAGAGATAGAATTGCGCCGCAAACTCATCGCGCCGTCGCTGTGTCACAAATACAAATTCAAGTTTGACCGCCGCGAGCTTTTCGCATGCGACCTCAACGGCATGATGAACTACGGCACAAAACTGTTGCAGCTCGGCACTACAGTCAACGAGGTGCGCAAGATGAACAATCTGACACCCGTCGATGGAGGTGATACAGCACTGGTGTCTGCCAACCTACGCGGAATAAACGAAACGAGCCTACAGCCGCCAGCATCAGAAAACAAAAATAACTACGATGACAACGAAAACGAATAAATACTCCGAGGTAAGACGCACACTGCGTACTGACTGCGCGCACCTGCATGTACGTGAGACAGGAGAAGACGGCCTGCCCAGCCGCACGATTACCGGATATGCAATAATGTTCAACACCCCGTCTGCCCCGCTGTGGAGCGATGACGACAGCGAGGCACGCGAAGTCATCTCACCAGAAGCCATCACCAAAGAACTGCTGGACAGCTGTGACATCAAGTTTACCATGTACCACGACCGACAGCTGATCTTAGGCCGCAGCAACAAAGGATCTGGCACATTGGAGTATTTCGTTGACGACAAGGGGGTGGGGTTCAATCTGGAACTCCCCAACTCGCCCAATGGTGACGAGGCGTTGGAGCTGGTGAGCCGAGGAGACCTTTCTGGATGCAGCTTCGCGTTCACCACCCGCTATTGGGACAGCGATTTTGTAGAACGTACGGCAAAAGTGGTGAACGGCTCCACACAGATAACCTACACCATCAAAGCCGTCACAGGCGTATATGACTTCACGCTGGCTGCCGACCCCGCCTATCCCGACACATCCGTAGAAGCACGCGAATTTACCGTCGGGCTCCGCCAATCGGAGAGACACCTATCACAGGAATCCGAGCCCGACAACAAAAATATGCGCAAGCAGCTGCGTGAAATGCGCCGCGCTGCCGCACAAAAAATGATATAATGTATTAACCACTAAAAGTTTCAGTAATGGAAAAGAAGAATCCCGAAAAGCTGAACGTACGCACACTGGTCAACAAGTACCAGGCCAACTGCGACCGTATCAGCGAAATTGCCGAAACCTGCGAAACCGAGCAGCGCGAGCGCACCGATGCCGAAGACACAGAATTCAAGGCTCTCACGCGCGAAAACCAGTTGCTGCAGATGAAAATGCAGGTAGCCGCCGCAGAACATCTGCGCGAAAACCCCAACGCATCCACTGATGCAGCCCGCATCGTCCGCGAGAACATGGAGGCTGGCCGTCAGACCAAGATCATGCTTGTGCGTGACCTGATGATGGTTTCCGACACTACAGCCGGTGCCATCGTGCCACTCAAAGTACAGGACATCTTACAGCCGCTTACCGAGGGCCTCATACTTGACAAGGTAGGACTTCCTATGCCTACAGGCTTGGCTGGCGATTACGTATGGCCGACATACGAAACGGTCGAGGCTTCAATCGCTGGCGAAGGCGTAGCACTCACCGACAGCAAAATCAAGATGGGCAAGCTGACCGCTGCTCCGCAGCGTATCGGCGTAGCAATCCCTATCACCTGGCAGACCATAATCCAGACGGAGGGCATAATCGAGACAATCGCAAAGCATCTCATGCCCCTGTCAATCGCGATGCTTCTGAACAAAATCCTTTTCTCCACCGCGAAAGTCACAGGCGCGACCACTCTCGTGGGCCCGTTTGTGGGCATCGCAGCCAAGGACGTTTTCAGTTTCAGTGCCGAGCCCACATTCAAGGAGTTCAACAAGATGAAAGCCGATGTACTCGCCACGGGCATCGACGGCGAACATCTCTGCTGGATTATGACAAAGGCGCAGAAAGCCATAGCCGAGGCTACACCAAAGGATGCCGGCAGCGGTATCATGGTGTGCGAAAACGACCATATCGCCGGACTCCCTGTGTTCACCACCAACTATATCGGCGAGGGCAACATCGGTCTGGGCGACTGGCGTTACCAGCCCATGGGGCTTTTCGGCGACATCTCGTTTGTGATCGATCCCTACAGCCAGGCTCGCAAAGACGCCGTAGACTTCGTTCTTAACGTCAATTACGGTACCGCCACCCTGCGCAAGGAAGCATTCAAGCTGGGCAAGGTAGCATCTGCAGGTGCCGGAGCGTAATTAAAAGTTTCTCTTTATGGCTGTAGTGAGTCTGGCATTATTCAAGAAGCACGTCAGAGCCGACGATTTCGCCGACGATGACGTGTATCTGGAGCATCTTTTAGAAACGGCAGAGGTTTCGGTGGTCACCGCGACCAACCGCACCGTCCAGGAGCTTACCGACGGCAACGCCGGGCAGTTTCCCAAACCGCTCAAACACGCCATGATGATGCTTGCGGCGCATTGGTACAACCAGCGCGAGAGCGTCAGCACCGCACAGATGCACGAGGTGCCCGACTCGCTACAGGCATTAGTAAAGCCCTATCGAAAACTCGTCAGCGATGCAAGCAGGGAGAATGAAATATAAGCTGGTGCTTCTGGAGCCTGTCAGCGACATCGACGGTTTCGGAGAGGAGACCCCGGTCTACAAAGAGTTCCGGACAGTGGCAGCCGAGCGCGTCAAGGCCAGCGGCAACCGCAGCGAGGAAGTCGCCGAGCATTTCCCAGACTATCGTGCCGAGTTCAATATCCGCGATGCCCATCCCGTCAAAGAAAACTGGCGCGTCAGGCAGCTTGGCGGCTATGAGTACACTGTCACCAGCATCATCCCCAATATTGACAGGGGCATGAAAACCCTTGTTTGCGAACGTGTAAACAAATGACCACTATGGCTGCGATGCGCTACGATGACAGCAACCTACAGCGTCTTTTTGCCGCCCTTACACCGGGACAGCGTCTTAAAGCTCTACGCGGAGCATTGAGGCGCGAGGCCAACCGCGTACGCCGTATCGCCGTCAATAATCTTCGCGGCAGCATAGGCGGTGACCGCGAGATGGAACGCGGCATACGCGCCGTGGTGTTTAAGCGCAAAGCCGGATTCCGCGTGACCATAGGCACTAAACGAGCCGGCAAAAACGGCAAAGGAGGCAAAGGATACTACATCAGCCGGCGACGGCGCGGAAAGCCCGGGGCGACCGGCAAGCCGGTGCTCGTCTGGGCTGAGGAAGGCACCGCCGCCCGGTGCACCAAAAGCAAGACGCGCATCTTCACACGCTCGCGCAAAGGCCATCCGACAGGACGCATGAAGCGGTACGGATTCATGCGCAAGACCCGCGAAGAGGTGCGTGGCAGCGTCACCGACAGTCTGCACAACGAAATAGTCAACAGTATAAATAAAACCGCAAAGAAATATGGCTGTACCTAAGACATCACTAAGTGCCGGGGCGATCATCCGCGCCGTGCTGCTGGAAGATGCCGAAGTGTCTGCAAGAACCCGCAAGATTTTCCCGGTGGTCACGGACAGCGCAGAGCTTCCATATATAACCTACAGACGGTCGGCTTTGGCTACCGTGCCGCAGAAATGCGGACAGCCCTGCCCCGACACCATCGAGATGGAAGTCATCTGCTTCACCGAGCGGTATGCCGAAGGGGTGGAGCTTGCCGAGGCTGTACGCGCAGCTCTGGACCACACCCAAGCCGAGCACGGTCGGCAGCGCATGCGTTCATGCTGCCTGACCGAAAGCGAGGAGGCATATCAGGACGATGCCTTTGTGCAACAGCTCGTATTCAGTATAAAAATCTAACCCTTTATTAACAACAAAAAAACGACATGGCAACAAGCAACAAGACTGGCTACTGCAACGGTAGCGACATGCTGGTCTACATCGCCGGTAAGGCGGTAGGCCACTGCTCAACCCACACCACCACTATGAACAGCGAGACCAAGGACCGCGCGGTCAAACCTATCGCATCCAAGGGCATCTCTGCCGGACTGTGGAAAGGCAAGGGTGTGACAGGATTGAGCATTTCCATCTCTGCCGAGGGTCTCGTGTTCTACGGCGAGGCTGAAACAGGCTACAAGGCTCTCGTGGCTGCATGGAAAGCGGGTAAGAGCGTCGAGGTCAAGTGCATGGAGCGCGAGAGCAGCGACAAACCATACCTCAAAGGCAAATTCGTAATCGCCTCGCTGGAACGCACCGACCCTGCTCAGGACGATTCCACCTATACCGTGAATCTTGAGAACGACGGCGAGCCCGATACCCTCGACGAGTCAGCACTTACCGAGACCCCTGAAACCGCCGAAGCATGAAGCGCATAGAGATCAACGTCAACGGCACGGCATACCCCTGTAGCCCCACTATGGGGGCTATGCTCCGCTTTAAGCAGCAGACAGGCCGCGAGATCACAGAGATAGACCCCACAAGCTTCACCGACCTGTGCACCTACCTGTGGTGCTGCGCGGTCTCAGCATCCAAGCGCGAGGGCAAAGCATTCGAGATGTCACTCCTCGACTTCGCCGATGCCGTCACCCCCGACGACATGGCGGCATGGAACGAGGCTATCAGCTCGAGGACAACCAGCGACGGGTCCGAAGCTCCTGAGGGTGAAAAAAAAAGCCTGTAGGCATCCATAAGCTGTTGGGAATCGCCGTAGGCTGCATAGGCATGTCCTATGGCGATTTCTGCAACTGCACTTTCGGAGAATTTGAGAGCATTTTGGAAGCATGGCGCGAGATGACCGAGGGGCGCAGCCGCGACTCATGGGAGCGCACGCGCACCCTTGCCGCCATCTGCATCCAGCCCCACACCCGCAAGAAGCTGACACCGCGCCAGCTGCTCCCCTTCCCATGGGACATGAAGCACATGCCGAAAAAAGAAGCCCCCCGGCTTTCAGCCGAGGAGCAGCGCATGAGGTTTGAGCGGCTGGTCCGCAGATTAGGCGACGAGATAAACCCTTAGCCCTGCGACGATGAGGCATCACCCTCCTTTGGGGCTTCCACTTCTGTACTGGCAACAACCTCTGTATCCTCAGCCTTGACGTGTTCTATCTTAATGATTATCTCATCAGGGAAAGGGACATTTTTCTTTTTAGGTTGACGGTTCATCTCAATCAACCCCCAGAATCCGCCTATACAAAGAATCCAAAATCCGATAAGCAGACTATAACTTATCATTTTTTGCAAGCAATCAATCAAGAAATCAGACATAGTAACAGGGTTTAGTTGCACAAATATAATAAAAAGACCTATAAATAACAAACAAAGATGGCCTCAAACAGCACGATTTCAATAAGTTTCCGCATTCAGGATGGTGCCGATGGACTTAAAACCCTTGCCATGGATGCCAAGGAGCTTCAGAAGTTCCTTAGCAACACCGTATCTGAGGCCGAGAAGCTAAACAAACAATTTGTGAATTTCGCGGCATTTGCCGCTGGCGTTTCCGCCTTCGCGAGTTCTATCAAACAGCTGTCCGATGGTCTACAGCAGCTCACGTCCGAGAGCGTCCAGTTTGAGAAGGCGATGCGGGCTGCCAACACGATGGCCGGCAAGGAGGGTGCGGGCTTCGGGCAGCTCAAGGATCAGGTTGCCGACCTCGCCAAGGAGATACCACTCGCACGTGACCTTCTTGCCAACGGCCTCTACCAGACCATCTCCAACGGCGTCCCCGAAAACAACTGGATGGAGTTTCTCAACGCCTCAGCCCGCTCGGCTGTCGGAGGCATCGCCGACATCAACAAGGTCGTGGGCGTGACGGCTACCGTCATCAAGAACTACGGGCTGGAATGGGAGTCTGCCGCCGACATACAGGACAAAATCCAGCTTACAGCCAAGAACGGCGTGACTTCGTTTGAGCAGCTGGCACAGGCACTCCCGAGGGTGACAGGCAACGCCGCCACGCTGGGCGTAACAATCGATGAACTCATGGGTACCTTTGCCACGCTCACAGGCGTGAGCGGCAACACCGCCGAGGTCTCCACACAGTTAGCTGCCATATTCACCGCACTTGTCAAGCCCAGCAGCGAGGCGGCTGAGATGGCAGCGAATATGGGAGTGCAGTTTGACGCTGCCGCCATACAGGCTGCTGGCGGTTTCCAGAACTTTCTGCGCCAGCTTGACCAGAGCATTAAGGCTTATGCACAGGCTACATGGACTCTCGAGCAGGAGGTCTACGGCAGACTGTTCGGAAGTGCGGAAGCCCTGCGTGCGCTGATCCCCCTGCAGGGCGAACTCGCCGACAAGTTCTCTGCCAACATCGCCGTGATGGCTGCGAGTGCCGGCACCATGAACTCCGCATTTGCCGAAATGGGCAGCACCAGCGAGGCAGAGACTCAGAAGATGCGTAATCAATGGGCGACCGTAACTGATTTCATCGCATCCAAGACAGCAAGCATCCAGCCTTTCATAACATTGGCTTCCGAACTTACCACAATAGGAGCGAGTCTTTTCATTGTGGCAAACGGATTCTCCAAGCTGGGCATTGCTGCCAAAATCACATCAATGAAAACCCTCGCCGCCAACGGGGTGTTCAAGATACTCACCGTCACGAGCAAGGAAACCGCAGCGGGGCTTGACGCACTGGCGGCATCGGAGGGCATGGCGGCGAAACAGGCTGCGATGCTCAAGATCGGACTACGCGGACTGCTTGCCGCATCTGTCATCGGGGCAGCAATAGTAGCAGTCACCGCTATCATAGAGCATTTCGCCAACGCAAGCGACGATGCAGCCGACAGTTCCAAGCGTCTACAGGATGCGATGGGACGTGCATCATCAGAAATACAAAGCGAGATGGGCAACATAGACCTGCTTATCGGTGCGCTGAAATCCGCAGAGGAAGGCACTGACGAATACCGCCAGGCCAAAGACAGCATCATCAACCAGTATGGCCAGTATCTTACAGGTCTGATAGACGAGGAGGGACACATCATAGATCTTGAAGCTGCCTATCTGCGCCTCGCACAGGCAGCCCGCGAATCGGCAAACGCGAGGGCATTGAAGTCGGTCACCGAAGAAGCTGGACAGACCTACTCCGACCGGAAAAAGGGCGCGATGGACGGCATCATGAGCGTGCTCAACAAGAAGGTCAAGGACCAGAAGCAGCGTGACACGCTGCTGGAAATCATCCGCCGCGATTTTGACCGCATAGGAGGACTGAGCACCAGCACCGAAGACCTGCTCGGCAAAGCATTCGGCGAAAAGCGGTCAGAGCGCGGCAGATGGAACGATGCCAGCAACGTGAGGTCGGTGCTCCGTTATGTCGCCGAGATGCGTGACGGCAAGAGGGAATATGACAAAGTCGTGACCGATGCGCAAAATTCGTTCGGCACGATGGAAAACGAGTTCAAGAACTGGGACAAAAACATGCTGGAGGCTGCCAAGCTCTCCCTAAAGCAGCAGATTGATGCCGGCGAAACCACGGATTTCATCGTCACACAAAACGGCAAAGTAATCAAAACATACAAGGACGTTGCCGATGCCCGCCTTGCTGCCATGAAGATTGACGAGGCTTTGGCTGCAAACCAGACTCCGAGTCATGATACACCGAAAACACCCCCTAAGATAAGCAGCCCGAAAGGTGGCAACAAGTCCAGCCGGGCTACCCAGAGTGACGATAAGTCCAAATATGACAAGGGAGCAAGCAACCTTCAGGGCTACCGCGACAACGTCGCTGCCCTCAACCAAGAGCTGCTTACAGCGTCAAAGGAACGCGCCGCCGAGATCAATGTGGAGATAGAGCAATGGCAGAAGCTTGCCTCGGAGGTGGAGAATGCCGGGAAAAAGAAGCCGGAGTTCGACGAGAAAGCCTCAACCTTGCGCGGGATAGGCACAAACATCGACATACTACGTGAGAAACTACAGGACGCATCCGAAGAGGAAGCCGCAGGTCTCAACCAGCAGATCAAAGCCTGGGAGGACAAAGCCGATGCAATCAGCAACGCCGGAAAGGAAGTGGAGAAGACAGGACCCGTGTTTCGCACCGATGCCAAATCCCTCAACGATATAGAAGAAAACATCCGTGCGCTCCAGGACGACCTCGGCAAGACCACCGACATGGCGACAGCGGCAAACCTAAACCAGCAGATAGAACAGTGGCAGAAACTCGCCGATGAAATCCGCAATGCCGGTAAAGAGGGAGGAGTCACCTTTGATACTTTCCGCAGCGGATGGGATGGCATCAAGGGCATTGGTGGCGGCATAGAGAGCATCACATCCGCGCTCGAGGGCAACGGCAACGCCTGGCAGACCGTCACAGGCATAGTGGACGGCTTCTTGCAGATATATGACGGCATCAAGACCATCATAGGCATCATTGATTTGCTGAATATGGTCACAAATATACACACGGTCACAAAAACAGCTGAAGCGGCAGCAGTAGGTGCCTCCGCAGGAGCCCAGACAGCCGAAGCGGCAACCTCTGAGGCCTCAGCACTGGCTCAGGCTCCTGTTATAGCTGCCAATAAACTTGCTGCCAAAAGTTATCTGGAGTTAGCAGCGGCATCCTATTTTGCCGCTCACGCTTATATCCCATTCGCTGGGTTTGGCATTGCTTCCGGATTTGTCACTGCTACTACTTCAATCGTAGAGGGCATTGGATTACTGCCGTTTGCCAACGGCGGCATAGTCAGCGGTCCCACCATCGGACTGATTGGCGAATATGCCGGAGCTTCGGGCAACCCCGAGGTAGTAGCACCACTTGACAAGCTGCGTGGCATGCTCCATCCGGTCGGCCAACCCGTGATTGTCGGCGGCACCCTCCGCGCATCGGGACGCGACATAGTGTGTGTACTTGCCAACGAGACACGTATCGCAAGCAAATCAGGTCGACGTACAAATATCAAATCATAAGCATACATATACCATGCGTTATCACGGTCAATTCACAAGCCAGAAGGGCGAAATCATATCAGTGGAAATAGTCACACGCGGCGATACGACGCAGAACGTGGAGATAGGTGGCTCTGCCGACAGCCCCGTCCATTTCGCAGACGATCCTGTGGAGATACAAAGCGAGGTCAACGACACTTTTGACCATCTGCTCCGCAGCTCGGCATCGATACGCTTGCATACCCGCGGTTTCCTCTCAGACATGTTCTGTCCTTCATGCTTCGACTCGGTGGTCAGGATATACAAGGGCGGCGACTGCGTGTTTGCTGGATTTATCGAGCCGCAGGCATATTCACAATCATACGTCGACAGCTATGACGACTTCGAGCTGTCTTGCATCGATGTCCTGTCGGCGTTGCAATATGCGAAATACCGCAACATCGGCACCATCTCCGACACGGCGTATTCAGCCATCAAGTCCACTGCCGGATACAGGACGTTCCAGGAACTGATAAGCGAATGTATCCTTGGCATTGCGTCCAAAACTGCATCAGCCAATACCCCCATACATGTATATTATGACGGCAGCAAAGCCATGACGGCAGAGGAAGCCGACCGCTACACGCTGATGGACCGCTTGTCGGTATCGGAGCTGCTTTTTCTTGACGATGACAGCGAGGATGTCAAGGATCAGAGTGTAGTGATCGAGGAAATACTCCGGTATCTCAACCTCCACATTGTGCAGGAGGGTCTCAATTTCTACATATTCTCATGGGAATCGGTGAAGAATCCTGACGCTATAAACTGGCGGGACATATTCACAGGCGACACACTGACTACTCCGTCCTCACTGACCGACATAGTCCTGGGCATATCAGAGTCTGCTGACACATCGCTATCCATAGGCGAGGTCTACAACCGCATATCGGTGGAGTGCGACGTGGAGAGCATCGACACTATCATGGAGAACCCACTTGACGGCAGCAATACCACCTCTCCGTTTACCAACAAGCAGCTCTATCTGCGCGAATACAGCACCCACGGCGTAAGTATTGACGGCAGCGGCCCCAACAGCGGAGACAAGGCTTTGGAATATTTCAACATGCTTAGAGATGGCACCATTATTCCTGGCGAATACAACGGCATAAAGGTGTCGTCGGTCGACTGGTACATACAGATGAGGTCATGCAAAGGCTGGACGTTCCCGGAATATGACACTAAAGAGGACGTAATCGCCAAATACTGCCGCAGCAACCGCAACCAGCATCTCGTACCCAACCTCTTTGGAACTAAACCACAGGCAGCAATCATATCCATGGGGCATCGCGGGACATGGGACGACTCTGCAAACAAAACTGAGATGACGACGTATCTCGTGGTCAACTGTCAGGGCGGATGCCGCCCAGTGGTTGACCGCAATTATGGAGGTCTGGAAATCTCGCAAGTGACCAACGACCCACCCCATAGACCATATGCAATCTATACAGGCTCGTTGTCAGGTGCGACACTAACTCCTCCCGATGACGGCTCTGTCAACTATATAGTAATCTCGGGCGATGTGTTCCTGTCTCCGCTGATGGCGCAGAGCATCTCCAACAAGGGGCTTATTGAAACAGGCAGCACCGAGGCTGTACACAAGGTGCGCTATCCTGTGCTGCTTGAGCAGGGACAGGCGGCAAGCGAGATAGAAGGTCCGCACCACTACAACCATTATTACGGCCAGATATTTTTCGCTGGAGATCCCGAGCCAAAGAGTGTAGGCGAATTTCCGTTCGTCGACTTCGGTCTCAATCCGCCAACCGTCATGTTTTTTCCTCCAGATTTCAGATACGAGCCTGCAAACGGGGGTATTGAAGGGAACCGCATATATGTACTCCACTGCACACTGTCAATCGGAGACAAATACTGGAATGGAGAAAAATGGAGTGACATATATTGCACATTCCCACTGGCGATGAGTATTGAGAAAGACGATTACATCATCGGCGAGTGGCATGAGCTAGTCAACACAGTGGGGCGAGAGTCGGGCATTGATGCCAAGGGCATGGCAATCCCCATCCGCCGAAAAGACAAAGTGGGAGGACGCGTATGCTTCAGCATCGTGGACGTGGCACAGGTATGCCTGTACTGCAATATTGGTAATTACGGTAGATCTCTCGAACCCCAGCATATCAAAGCGTGGCGCACAGCCAGGCTGGAAGGATTGGAGTGCAAGAGAGGTTACAACTGCAATTTCGGCGTAGAGATGTCAGGTAATCACATCTGGCATCTGATGGAGCATGTCAGCCAAATATGGTTTAAGTCGTTAGAAATCAAAGTCTACAGCGATAACGGACTGGTCAACAACACAACCGACAACGACATCGTGTATGTAAGCGATACCGACGAGTCATACATCAATGCCAAATCTCCGGTTACATTCCGCATTGTCAGCGAACTCACACGCGCCGAACGCCTCCTGTTGGGAGTGACGGACTCCGTGAAATACTCCACCCCTATAGATACCCTTACTGGCTACGGCATCAAGGAAATATACGACCACAGCCTCCGGCAGTCTGCAAAGCCTGAACAACTGTATGTCGACAGTTACTACCGCGAATGCCATTTGCCAAGGGTAGAGCTGGAAACTGATTTGACAGATAATACGGCAACCATCCACCGTTTCGGCAGATATCACCATCCAGCTCTCGGCGAGAATTTCTTTGTCATCGGGATTTCACGCAATCTGATAGGTGGCTATGCGAAGTTGAACATCAAAGAGATAGACTGACATGATAAACGTAAAACTACTGGCAAAACCTAAAAAAGACAACAAGGGCACTGCTGCTGGTGGCAGCATCGCATCTCCTGGCAATAGTTTCCTGACTGGTTCGCTGGCTGATGAAGCGCGCCACGCCCTGACAGCCGACCAGGCAAAGAACGCGACCGATGCCGACCATGCAAGGGAAGCAGATGCAGCTCAAGAATCATCACACTCCGTAAATTCCGACAAAGCTGCCGATGCTGATCATGCTGTAAATGCAGATTCAGCGACCGAAGCACAGCATGCAAAGGATTCCGATCATGCCACAACTGCCGACAAGGCGCATGACCTTGATGCTGACAGCCCAGCAAACAGCCGTTTCCTAAGCCGACAGAATCCCGACACCTCGCAAGGACACATAAGATTTAAGGACGGTTTCACTTCCGACGGCAATGCGGTGGTCAACGGCTACACGCTCCTTGGAGGGGGCGCGACGGTTGGGAGCGAGGACGTCAACCACAACCTGCACATCTACGGCGGGACGTACACCCACGGATACAGCGAGACCGACGGCAACAGCCTCGTCAAGGGCAACGCCGCCGTCCGCGGTACGGCGAACATAGCCGGCGAGGTCAATGTCGGGCAGAACGCCACGTTGCACCGACACCTCGATGTCAGAGGCAACGCGGAGGTTGGAGGCTGGGTCACGACCGACAGGAACGGATTCAAGACCAAGGACTTCACGCAGGGTTCGCACGGCGCGGCGATGTACCGCGACGGGGAGAACACGTACGTGGAGGCGGACTTCTTCACTGCCCGCAAGAAGTTCAAGGCGGTGACTGTGGAGATAGACTGCACGGAACATGCCGGGGGCGCGCTGCTGCTGACCCCGGCGGCTGCGGAGTGCGTCTACGCACGCATCCTGCGCGATGCCTCCGGCAACGCCACGGGGTGGCGCGCCTACTTCCTGGCTGCCGATGCTGAGGGACGGGAGATCACGAACGACTTCGTCATGTCTGACCTTGTACGGTGCCAGACGTGGAACCTCGTGCGCGATGCCGACGGCTTCGTAGGCAACCGCTACTGGTGGCGCACGCTCGTAGGCATGTCGCCGTCCGACGGCGTGGTGATGGAGGAGTCCATGATAGAGGCTTCGCAGCTTCCGCAGTACCGCCACCTCGTCAACCGCCGATGCCACTACATAGACGTCTCTATGGCAGACACCGGCTCGTGCGGCGTGTCTGCCGGGGACGTTATGGTGACGCTGGGCAACGCCGACTCGGTCAACCATCCCGACCGCCAGAACGCGATAATGCTCTCTGCCAACGGCTCCTCGCCTTTCATACACCAGTACAGGGGCATAAGCTCATACAGCCTCGACGAGAGCCGCTGCCCGGTGAAGATCTCGCCCTCGGGCAACAAGTTCACAGGCGAGGTGCGCATCATCGTCGACGGCAAGGAGCGCGACATACTCACGCAGCTCGACATACTCGAGGAGCGTCTGCGCCTTTCCATCGCCTCGCAGGGCGATACGGTCAACCTGCTCCAGCCGGCATTCTCCGCCACCGACAGCTGGAAGCAGCACATAGGCGAGGGGGAGGGCCGGCTGTCGCAGATGCCTGTGCTCGACGCGGAGGGTAACATGACCCAGCCCGTGGAACTGGTGGAGAACTTCTGGGCACTGGTCTGCACCAAGGCAGCCACGCCTACCGTAAGATATCCCTCCGTCAACGCCAACCTATACTGCAAGGGCGACACTGCCTACGACCGTCTGCCTGTCGCAATTACCAAAGGGGAGAAATACTGCTTCTCTATGGTGCTGGTCAATCCGTGGAGCGATGCCTACGCCGATGCCCTGACCCGTCTGCCGCCATACAACTCTGACGGCTACGTATTCTTCACGCTTGGCTTCGTCTACCGCGAGACGGCAGACCCACAAGAACAGCCGCAGTATCTAAACTGGAGGATGCCCGTGAAATTTGACGGACGCAGGGAGATGCTCGTCAAGCAGACATTCGAGGCTCCGTGCGACGCTCACGGCACGATATACATCACCACGCCGCCGATGCCAGAGGGGCAGACGGCGATACGCTTCCACTTCGGCAACCTGATGCTCAACCGCGGCACGGAGGCAAAGCCGTTCAACGCCTCCTCCCTGCTGTCGCAGCGTCAGGCGGAGATGCTCGCCACCATAGAGGGGCTGCGCACCACCATCACCGCAAACACCCGGAGTATCGACACCCTCACAGGTCGTGTCAAGCAGACCGAGACCGACGTGTCGCAGCTCACACAGACAGCCAACAGCATATCCACCGAGGTGGCATCGTTCAAAACTTCCTACATCCAGGACCGCAACGCCCTGACGGAACAGCTGGACGGTATCAGCGATGAAATCGGCGGCCTTGACAACGACCTCGCAATGCTTAGTGCGGCTGTGGGAAAGAACGCAACGCTCATACAGGAAAACAGGTCCAGAATAGACCAGACCGCCAATCAACTGACACTGGAGGTATCAGGACTTACGACGGCAATCAAGGAAGCGGAACAACGCGCCACACAGCATGCCGACGACGGCGACAAATCCCTGTCCGCGTCGCTGACACAAGCATACAAGGCGGCGATAAGCCTCAGCGAGGAGGGCATCAGGCAGACCGTTGAGCAGAAGGTATCTGCCGCCGTATCGTCCGCCAACTCCCACGCCGAGAGCGAGGACAGCCGCAACCGCAACGAAATCACGGCGGCGTACAAGTCGGAGATCAAGCAGACGGCGCAGTCCATCCGCATGGAGGTCTCGGAATCTGTGGGCTATGCCAATCTCCTCTACCCGCTGTATGCCACGCGCGACAAGTGGACCGCCTCAAACGCCGCCGGTCGTGTCGTGCCGGATGCCCAGCACACCGGCATAGAGGGATGCACCGATTACGCCTTCCGCCTTGACACGGTGATGTCGAAGGTCACGGAGTCGGTCAAGTCGGGCGCGTTCATGTTCCGGCAGCAGGGCGGCTCGGCGTGGCAGCAGTGTCCGCTGGAGCTGCGCAAGGGGGAGACGGTGACATTCTCCTTCAGGGTCAACCGTCCTTCGTGGTGGTGGGACTACCGCTCAGCCGGCAAGCTGTCCGAGTTCCGCATCGGCATGAACACGCCATACTCCCCGGCAGACGGAGAGCCTCTGGTGTGGACGGACGGCACCTGGAGCGGAGACCTGTGCGACACGTTCGTAAACGACCAGCAGGCGGTATGGCACACCGTGGTCAAGCGTTTCACCGCACCCTGCGACTGCCGGTGCACGCTGCAGATAGAGATGCCGTTCCCGCTGGAGGGACGCACCACCGACTACGGCATTTTCATCGACATGCCCATGTGCAACAAGGGCGCGATAGCCCTGCCGTTCGTGGGCATGTCGGAGGAGGAGCGCATCGTACGCAACGGGCTGCTCGCCACGGGCTTCGACATCTCGGCGCGCAAGGTGACGGTGACGGCGGACACCATGGAGGTGCGCAACAACAAGGGCGAGGTGTCGGCGGTGTTCAATGCCGACGGCTCTCTCAACGCCTCGCTCATCAACACGGCGCAGCTCGATGCGCGCGAGCTCAACGCCCGTGGCGATAACGGCTGCGGCATATGGATAGGCATGGCGACTTCAAGCAGCGACAACGGCACCTATGTACAGGAGTACTGGGCGTTGAAGTCATCGGGATCGGGAACTTACAGGCAGGTCGTACAGGGTCTGTCCACAGTGCGAGTTGAGGACTCGTCCGGCAAGATGCTCCAGATACCTGTCTTCGTGCGCGGATTTGACGAACAGGGCAGCCTGAAATGGTGGATCTCGTGCGAGGACGGCATGCGCGGAAGCGTGGCGGATTACGGCTCGTACACGTTCGAGCAGTTCACAGCCCTGCGCCAGCGTGACCAGAACAAGCTGTGGCCTCAGGGGACGCTGCCCGCGGCATCCGACGGGGACAGCCAGACGCTCTACCGCCTCAACTCGTCGGCAAGCACCAACGCGGAGGCGAAGGCGAAAAACGGCTATGTAGGCACCAAGGCTTCGGATTTCACCACATTCAAAAACAACCTTGCCGACGGACGGTACTTCCGTCTCTATTCCTCCCATGCGATAGAAAGGGAGTTCCTGGACAGCGGCGGGGCTGTTGTCTGGAAGGTGTACTACGACAACGCGGAATACTGGCTGTTCAATGCAGGCAGGCCGACACTCCACACCTACGACAAGGTCGAGCGTTCGCGCATAAAATCGGGCTATGACCCCAACGCACAGCCGCTTATCCCCATGCCTGTGGATCCCGACGACCCCGGGCTGATAATAAATCCCCTGTCAGAACCGGTAGTGGACATATGATGACAAACCGACATATAATACGACATGACACAATGGAAACAAAGAAACCCAAGACATCCACGCGCCGTCCCCGGCTTAGCAAGACTGAACAGGCGCACCGCGCGCACCTTCTCACAGTACTCGCCGCAGTGGTGGCAATCGTCGGCAACGGGCTGCTAATAACAGGCTTCATCGTCCCGCCGCTTGGCGAGATACACCCCTCGGTGCTCATCGCTTTCGGCGAGGGTCTGACATTCGTGGGCACTGTGGTCGGCGTGAAATACAACTACAAATACAAGTACCTGACACATAATCCCTGACAGACCGTCAAAATTCAACATTCAACATTCAAAACTCAACATTCAAGCAATGAGAACAATCAACAACATCGTCGTCCACTGCACCGCAGGGGCGCAGACACAGAGCGCGGACGACATCGTCCGCTACCACCGCAACTCCCTCGGCTGGAAAGCCCCGGGCTACCACTACATCATCGAGCGCGACGGGCGCACGGTATGCACCCAGCGCGAAGACCTCGTGAGCAACGGTGTCAAGGGACACAACCACGACAGCGTCAACATCGCCTATGTCGGCGGCATAGACTCCAAGGGACGTGGCATCGACAACCGCACCGCCGCGCAGAAGGAAGCCCTCGTGCGCCTGCTGCGCGAGCTGCGCACACGCTATCCCCGTGCCCGCATCCTCGGACACCGCGACATCGCCTCCAAGGACACCAACCGCAACGGCATCATAGACCCCTGGGAGCGCGTCAAGGAGTGCCCCTGCTTCGATGCCATCCCCGAATACCGCAACATCTGACACATCCACATCATGGCAAAAGACAGATTCGACATAGAGAAACAGGAGCGGAGGCAGAACCGCATAGCGGTCGTCTCCGCAATCGCCGCAATCCTCATGCTGGGACTGATGATAGCCCTCGGCGGCTGCAAGTCCAACGAGCATACCCGGCGCACCGAGACCGACAGCATCACCGCCGAGACGGACTCCCTGCAAGTGCGCAGCACGCGCACCGACAGCGCGGTGGTCGACTGGCTCACATTCGCCATACAGCATCTGAAAATGCAGCTCTGCGCCGACAGCGTCACCACCCCCTCGGGCGCGGTCATATACGCCCCCAAGTTCACAGCCCAAGCCGACGAAGTCAAAGCCGACAAAGGCAACGCCGCCGCCCTCCACAGCGAGACCGCCGACTCCGCCGCATCCCACGCCTCCATCCAGTCCTCCCGCCGTGAAGCCGCCGACCGCACACGCGACACCGCCGCCGTCTACGACCCTCCCGACACAACCAGGATGCTGACCGCCGCGCTTCTGATTATCCTCGCTGCCTCCGCTGCGGTCATCCTGATAAGGAAGTTGATCAAGCGCATTCAATAGCCATTTATGTGCTTTGTTGGTGCTTTGTATAAATCGCAAGTCCCCTGTAACTCAGGCAGTTACAAGGGACTTGTTGTGCGCATGAAGGGACTCGAACCCCCACGTCCTGAGACATTAGATCCTAAGTCTAACGCGGCTACCAATTACGCCACATGCGCATAGGGTGGATTGTCATGTGCTGCAAAGGTACGCATTTTTTCCCTATGGGCAAAACATTTTTTATGGTCGTCATGCTGATATTTTCGCATGCCTGTGGATTTGGAGGATTGTAGTTTTGTGACAAATTACAAAACCGAAACACCGATGACAACACACTCCGCACCTAAGCAACGCAAAACCAAGTGGAACCGCGCTGTATCCCGTAAGTTCTACCTCCACATCTGCCAACAGATACATCGCGTATGCCAGCTGAGCGATGATATCAACGAGGACAAAGTGATCAAATGCATCGATGACTACATAGACACCGGCAGAGCCGAGGTAGACTTCACCGACACTGAGACTGTAGTGTTCACCTTGCTCCAACCGCTTATCGACAAGGCGATAGAGCGTTCTCGCCGTGCACGTGCCGCCGCTGCACGCCGCCGCCAATCACGAGAGGCTGCCGCATCAACCGATGCCGTCTCGCCAACCGCCACTCCGTCGGCAGCCACTCCAGTAGCAGACCCCGTCATAACACGCGATGACAGACATGCCATGCGCCGCGCAGCCGCACGTGACCGTCGCCTCGCCAAGCATCAGAAACGCCTGGCACGCCGACAAGCCGTCCTCTCCAACGGGACGTCATGAGCGTTTTAATATTGTTTCACACCCTGCGCAAGGGCTGGATTTGGGAGTTTGGTTGTTAATACTTATATTTGCTATTCCCTAAAATTCGGAAGTAACAATATTAATTATAAAAGATACAGACATGGACAACCAGGAACTTATCAAGCAGGTGACAGCCAAAGCCGAAGCTTGGCTGACCGATGCATATGACGAAACCACACGCGCTGAGGTGCGCCGCATGCTCGATGCGACCGACAAGACCGAGCTGATCGAGTCGTTCTACAAAGACCTTGAATTCGGCACAGGCGGTCTGCGCGGCATCATGGGAGCCGGCACCAACCGCATGAACATCTACACCGTGGGCGCAGCCACACAGGGTCTCGCCAACTACCTCAAGGAAGCATTCGTTGACGAGCCTGAAATCAAGGTAGTCGTAGGTCACGATGTGCGCAACAACAGCCGCAAATTTGCCGAAATCGTAGCCGACATCTTCTCAGCCAACGGCATCAAGGTGTATCTGTTTGACAGTTTCCGCCCCACACCAGAGCTCTCATTTGCCATCCGCCATCTCGGATGCCAGAGCGGCGTGAACATCACCGCCAGCCACAACCCCAAGGAATACAACGGTTACAAAGCCTACTGGGCTGACGGAGCTCAGATCATCGCTCCCCACGATGTCAACATCATCAACAACGTTGAGAAAATCAAGAGCGTCAACGATATCAAATTCAAGGGCAACCCTGCCAACATCCAGATTATCGGTGACGATATCGACCAGGCGTTCCTTACAGCCATCAAGGGTCTCTCGCTCAGCCCCGAAGCCATCAAGAACAATGCCGACCTCAAAATCGTCTACACCCCTATACATGGCACCGGCGTGAAACTGATACCTGACTCCCTCCGCAACTACGGCTTCAAGAACATTATCCACGTGCCCGAGCAGGATGTGCCCAGCGGAGACTTCCCCACCGTAGAGTCACCTAATCCCGAGGTGCCTTCAGCCATGGCGATGGCTATAGCCAAAGCCAAGGAAGTAGGCGCCGACCTGGTCATGGCATCTGACCCCGACGCTGACCGCATCGGAGCCGTCATCCGCGACAACAAGGGCGAATACGTGCTCATCAACGGCAATCAGATCGTGATGATACTCCTTAACTATATCATCACACGCAACATAGAGCTTGGCCGCATCAAAGGCAACGAGTATATCGTCAAGACCATTGTAACCACCGAAGCCATCAAAGCCATTGCCGATGCCAACAACATACCCATGTATGACTGCTACACCGGCTTCAAGTGGATCGCATCGGTGATCCGCGACCATGAAGGCACAGGCCGCTACCTCGGCGGTGGCGAAGAGAGCTACGGCTTCCTCGCCGAAGACTTCGCCCGTGACAAGGATGCCGTTTCTGCCATTTCCCTCATGGCAGAGGCATGCGCTTGGGCAAAGGACAAGGGCATGGACTTCCTCCAGATGCTACAGGACATCTACATCAAATACGGTTTCTCACGCGAAGCCGGCATCTCGGTAGTGCGCAAAGGCAAGACCGGCGCCGAGGAAATCGTGGCGATGATGAAGAATTTCCGCGAAAACCCACCCAAACAGCTCGGTGGCAGCCCCGTCATCGAGGTCAAGGACTACGACAGTCTCAACCTCACCGACATGCGCACCGGCAATGTCACGAAACTCGACATGCCCACCACCTCCAACGTGCTCCAGTACTTCACCGAGGACGGCTCCAAGGTATCAGTGCGCCCCTCAGGCACAGAGCCTAAGATCAAGTTCTACATCGAAGTGCGTGGCAAGATGGCATCGGCAGCCGACTACGACCGCGCCATCAGCGAAGCCGACAACAAGATCGAAGCCGTCAAGCGCGACCTCGGCATCGCCTGATTGCAGACACTATGACAGTAGGGACGCGGCGTGCTCCAATGCCACTAACCTAAGCAAAACAACTCCGAAGACCCAGTATGGGTCACACATATTAGGCATGGGTCATACAAGCCATAGGTTTGTATGACCCATGTTATTGTTACGATACCGATTTCCGCCGCTGTAGGTGGCGCACAGCTCATACCATGGGTTGTGTGCCTCCTACGGAGGCATTGATTGGAAAGGGCTGGCGTCACCATGGTCATACAAGCCTACTGGCTTGTATGACCATGGCCTAATATGTCGACCTCCGCCGGAGGTCTTGAATACAAGAACCTCCAACGTTTAAGTTAACAGTCTTATGGCATGTCCCTACACCCGGGCACCACTAATATAATATGATGGGAGCCGCCATGCGATTATGTTGTCGCATCGCGGTTCTCGTCGTATTCCATCATCTCACTCCAAATGTCCACATCGCCAAATATTTAACATATTGGCTGAGAGGGGTTACAGCTATCCCATTGCGCACTTTTGCGCCATTTGAGCATAAAAACTCAATTCTTGGATGCAAATGTTTTCCATTTCGGAAATTTTTCTCTAAATTTGCATCGCGAAATGATTTTACTAACCAAATAACTAAACAACTATGTCAGAAATCGCATCACGCGTGAAAGCTATCATCGTTGACAAGCTCGGCGTTGACGAAAACGAAGTAACCGAAACAGCAGAGTTCACAAAGGACCTCGGTGCTGACAGCCTCGACACTGTTGAGCTCATCATGGAATTTGAAAAAGAATTCGGCATCACCATCCCCGATGACAAGGCTGAAGGCATCACCACTGTCGGCGACGCTATCGCTTACATCGAAGCCAACAAATAATCACCCTTTGTCCGCAACATGCCGGGACATGGCAGCATGACTGTCTGCTCCCCGAGCAACGTGAAAAGACTTCATCAAGCGTGATGGCCGTCAGAACGCTCTTGACGGCCCTCGCTTTTTTGCCCCTCTCCTATCTCACTGTCTCTCCCTCTGCCCTTATCTCCTTACATTCAAGCGACACTTAATCTAAAAATTCACCATATATGGAATTAAAGAGAGTAGTTGTTACGGGTCTCGGAGCCATCACGCCCCTCGGCAATGACGTAACATCAACATGGGAAGCCGCTGTAGCCGGCAAGTCAGGCGCGGGTCCTATCACCCACTTCGATGCTTCTAAATTCAAGACACAGTTTGCATGTGAAGTCAAGGACTTCAAGGCTTCTGACCACTTCGACCGCCGCAAGGAGCGTCAGCTCGACCTCTATGCCCAGTATGCGCTCGTTGCTGCCCGTCAGGCTGTCAAGGATGCTGCTCTCGATGCCACCGACGGCTCCATCAACCCTGACCGCGTAGGCGTAATCGTAGCTGCCGGTATCGGCGGACTTCACACTTTCGAGGAAGAAGCCGGCTACTATGCCTGCCATCAGGATCAGGGTCCCAAATACAACCCCTTCTTCATCCCCAAGATGATCGCAGACATCGCCAGCGGCCACATCTCTATGGAATACGGCTTCCATGGACCCAACTACGGTGTGGTTTCGGCTTGCGCTTCGTCAAACAACGCCATAGTTGACGCATTCAACCTGCTTCGCCTCGGCAAAGCTGACGCTATCATCACCGGCGGTGCCGAAGCAGCCATCTACCCCGCAGGTGTGGGCGGCTTCAACTCCATGCACGCCCTTTCTACCCGCAACGACAGCCCCGAGACAGCATCACGCCCCTTCAGCAAGAGCCGTGACGGATTCGTCATGGGCGAAGGTTCGGTAGTGCTTGTGCTTGAGACCCTCGAGCATGCACTCGCCCGCGGAGCGAAGATCTATGCAGAAATGGCTGGCGGCGGTCTCAGCGCAGATGCCCACCACCTGACAGCAACACACCCCGAAGGTCTCGGCGCGATGCTCGCCATGCGCAACGCCCTTGAGGATGCCAACATGAAGCCCGAAGATATCGACTACATCAACGTACACGGCACATCTACACCCGTGGGCGACATCTCCGAGATCAAGGCCATCCGTGGCGTATTCGGCGATGCAGTGAAGAAGCTCAACATCAGCTCTACCAAGTCGATGACAGGTCACCTTCTCGGTGCCACAGGCGCATTGGAGGCAATGTTCAGCATCCAAGCCATCATCAACGGCATCATTCCTCCCACCATCAACCACGCCGAGGACGACAAGGACGAGGAAATCGACTACGAATCGCTCAACCTCACCTTCAACAAGGCTGAGCACCGCGAAGTCCGCGCCGCGCTGAGCAACTCGTTCGGTTTCGGCGGCCACAACGCCACCGTAATCTTCAAGAAGTACGAAAAGTAACCATTCCACACATCCCATATGCAAAGGGCTGCCGAAATCGGCAGCCCTTTGCATATTCCATCCCTCCCCTATTTCACACCCCTCTTGTAGGGACATGCCGTTTAAGCATGGTCCGTGAATCCAATATAGGAGGTACGTCGGAGACGTGCCAGCCGTGCGAAACCCCATGCACGGAGCGTCAGCGAACGTACATGGGGGACATGATGCCCATATAAATCAACCTCGGAGAGGTTGTGGCACGCATGATTATATATGTAAGTCATTGATTTAAAGTGGGACATGAGAATGGCGGTGCAGGGACGTGGGTATGCCACAACCTCTCCGAGGTTGATCATAATCGCATATCATCTGACCCCATGTACGTTCGCTGACGCTCCGTGCATGGGGTTTCGCACGACTGATACGTCTCCGACGTATCTATCCGCATCAGAGCCTTAAGTGAACAGCTTGCTACATGTCCTTACAGGTCTGAGAAATAGCAGACATAAGCAAGACAAGATTTATCAGCAGAAGTCATTGGCAGCCTGCGAATAATACCAGCACAGGCAATAGTTAAATTAATTTTAATAATAGCCTAATGAGTTAATAATCATTAACACAGCTTATCCATGACATATTATAGCGTGTAATCGTCGCTGCATCATTTGGTTTTCACGATAAAAATGGTTAATTTTGTGGTATTCCTAACACCGCGAGCGGAGGGGGCAATCAGCCTTCTCTTTTTTGTTTAGGTATCCATCCCTAACGAAACGCCGCCATCTGACCTCGACCGAAATGATTGACAAACAGCTTATAGTGGATGCCGTAGAAAAGGCTATCAAAGACACCGACATATTCCTTGTGGATGTCAAAGTCACCCCCGACAACAATGTCACCGTAGAGATAGACAACCCTACGGGAGTGGACATTGACACCTGCATGCGCATAACGCGAGCCATAGAGGCAGATGTAGACCGCGATGTCGAGGACTACGAGCTTGAAGTGGGCAGTGCCGGTCTGACCGCACCGTTCAAGGTCAAAGGTCAGTACCTTAAAAACATCGGCAACGACATAGTAGTGCTGACCCGCGACGGCCGCAAACTCAAAGGTGTGCTCAAAGATGTCACTGACGACACTTTCACCTTCACGGTGTCAAAGAAAGTCAAACTTGAAGGCAAGAAGCGACCTGAAATGGTGGAAGAAGACGTAGTCATGCCCATCGCCGAGACCAAGAGCGTCACCTACGACATCAAATTCTGAGACAGACCATAGACCCAACGATATAACCAACAAACACACATACTTTTAGATATACAACGAGATGGCTAAGAAAGTAGAAGCTCCTAACATGGTGGAGCGTTTTGCCGAATTTAAGGAACTCAAGAACATCGACAAAGCCACTATGATCAGTGTGCTGGAAGAATCTTTCCGCAACGTCCTCGCCAAGATGTTTGGCACAGATGAAAATCTTGATGTCATCATGAACCCCGACAAGGGAGACGTGCAGATATTCCAGAACCTCGAAGTCGTTCCCGACGGCACTGTGACCGACCCCAACACCCAGATCGGCCTGACAGACGCCCGTGCCGACCATGACCCCGATGTGGAAATCGGCGAGGAACACACCAAGGAAATCTTCTTTGCCGACTTCGGCCGCCGCGCCATCCTCAACCTCCGCCAGACACTCCAGAGCAAAATCCTTGACCTCCAGAAAGAGAACATCTACGCCAAGTTCAAGGAACTCGAAGGCGAAATCGTCACAGGCGAGGTATATCAGACATGGTCAAAGGAGACTCTGCTGCTCGATGACGACAAGAACGAGCTGCTTCTGCCCAAGAGCGAATCAATCCCCGGCGACTATTTCCGCAAAGGCGAGACCGTCCGCGCCGTCATCTCGAGCGTAGACAACAAGAACAACAACCCCAAGATCACCGTATCACGCACAAGCGACAACTTCCTGCGCCGCCTCTTCGAGCTCGAAGTTCCCGAAATCCACGACGGACTCATCAATATCCGCGCCGTAGCGCGTATCCCGGGCGAACGCGCCAAGATAGCCGTAGAGAGCTATGATGACCGCATCGACCCTGTAGGCGCATGCGTCGGCGTCAAGGGATCACGTATCCACGGTATCGTGCGCGAGCTCCGCAACGAGAACATCGATGTCATCAACTATACTGCCAACCCCACACTGTTTATCCAGCGCGCCCTCAGCCCTGCCCGCATCTCGTCAATCCGTCTCGACGAGGAGGAGAAGAAGGCAGAGGTGTTCCTGCGCCCCGAGGAGGTTTCGCTCGCTATCGGCAAGGGCGGCCTCAACATCAAGCTCGCTTCAATGCTCACTGGCTATGTAATAGATGTGTACCGCGACACCGAGGAGGCATATGAGGAGGACATCTACCTCGACGAATTCAAGGATGAAATCGAGCCTTGGGTCATCGATGCGCTCAAAAACATCGGTTGCGTGACCGCGAAGAGCGTACTCAACACACCGCGCCAGACCCTCATCGACAAAGCCGACCTCGAAGAAGAGACAGTCGACAATGTGCTGTCAGTGCTCAAAGCCGAGTTTGAAGACGAAGACGGTGCGGATGCCGAGGCAGCTGTGGAAGCTGAAGTCTCAGAGGCTGAAAAAGATGCCGACGATGCCAAGGCCACCGAGGAGAAAGCAGCCGCCGAAGCTGAAGCCGAGAAGATTGATGATGATATAGCCGACGAGGCAGAAAAACTCGTAGAATAAGCCAGTCGCCATCTCCTCACCCCTCCTCTCTATCATCATCAGAAACCCAAATAAAGACAACCCCTAAACGATATATGGCGAGAACGAAAATCAGTAAAGTAGCTAAGGATTTCAACATATCAGTGCAGACTGCGGTGGAATTCTTGCGCAAAAAAAACATCACAATCGACGACAACCCCAACTCTCGCATCGACGATGAAGCATATGACATGCTTGCCAGAGAGTTTCAGCCCGACCAGGCTCTGAAAACACGCTCTGAACGCCAGTCAGCCGACCGTCAGAAAGAGAAGGTGGTCACTCCTCCTGCACCTAAGGAGGCTCCTGCAAATGAAGAGGTGGAGATCAAAGTCACCCACCCCTCAGCCCCCCGCGTTCTCGGCCGTATCGACCTGACAACGGGGAAACCTATCGAACAGCCCAAAGAAGATGTCAAGCCTGCTGACACCCCCAAAGCCGAAAGCAAGCCCACGGAAGCCCCGGCTGCCCAACCCCAGCCCGCTCCTGTAGGGACGCACCCTGGTGCGTCCGAATCCGAGCAGCCCAAAGACACCCCCAAAGAAGCACCCAAGGCTGTAGAGACATCCAAAGTTCCTGAGCACAAAGAAGCTCCTGTCAAACAGGAAAAAGAGCCTGCAAAAGTTCAGGAAGCCCCAGCAAAAGCCGAGGCTACTGCCCCTGCACCTGTTTCTGCTCCTGCTCCCAAAGCTGAAGCACAGCCCAAAGAGCAGCCTGCAACCGAAAGCAAGCCTAAGGAAGATGCCGTGTTCACTACTGGCACGACCATTCAGGGTCCCACACTCAATATCGTCGGCAAAATAGACCTTGATGCCATCAACCAGACCACGCGTCCGAAAAAGAAAAGCAAGGACCAGCGCAAAGCTGGCGATGCGTCTGCTTCAGGCGAACGCCACAAGCGCAAGCGCATCGGCGGCCGTGAAAAGGTAGACATCGAGCGTCACGGACAGAACAACCAGCAGCAAGGCGGCAACGGCAATAACGGTGGCGGCGAACGCCGTAACGGCAACCAACAGGGCGGCAACCGTCGCGGCAACGACCGCAAAAACGAGAACAAGCGTCCCCAACACACCGAAATCAAGGAAGAGGACGTACAGAAGCAGGTTAAAGACACCCTCGCCCGCCTGACCAACAAGGACAAGGGCCAGAAGAAGGGTGCAAAATGGCGCAAAGAGAAACGTGAGGCATTTGCCAACCGCGAACGCGAAGCAGCCCAGCTCGAAGCCGCCGAGAACAAGGTGCTCAAGCTGACCGAATTTGTGACTGCCAACGACCTCGCGTCGATGATGGATGTGCCCATCAACAATATCATCGCCACCTGTATGAACCTCGGCGTGATGGTGTCAATCAACCAGCGACTTGACGCCGAGACCATCAACATCGTGGCTGAGGAGTTCGGCTTCAAGACCGAATACGTCTCTGCCGAGGTGGTAGAAGCCATACATCAGGAAGAGGACAAGGAGGAGGATCTGGAGACACGTCCGCCTATCGTCACCGTCATGGGACATGTGGACCACGGCAAGACTTCGCTTCTCGACTACATCCGCAATGCCAATGTCATCGCCGGCGAGGCTGGCGGTATCACCCAGCATATCGGCGCATATAACGTCAAGCTTTCTGACGGACGTCACATCACCTTCCTTGACACCCCTGGACACGAGGCGTTTACCGCCATGCGTGCACGCGGTGCCAAAGTGACCGACATCGTGATCGTCATCGTAGCCGCCGACGACGATGTGATGCCCCAGACAGTCGAAGCGCTCAACCACGCATCGGCAGCCGGTGTGCCCATCGTATTCGCCATCAACAAGATAGACAAGCCTGCCGCCAACCCTGACAAAATCAAGGAGCAGCTCGCCAGCATGAACTACCTGGTGGAAGAATGGGGCGGCAAGTACCAGAGCCAGGACATCTCAGCCAAGAAAGGCATAGGCGTAGAGGAACTCATGGAAAAGGTGCTTCTCGAAGCCGAAATGCTCGAACTGAAAGCCAACCCCAACCGCAACGCCACCGGCTCAATCATCGAGTCATCGCTTGACAAGGGACGCGGCTATGTCGCCACAGTGCTTGTCAGCAACGGTACGCTCCATGTGGGCGACACCATCCTTGCCGGTACACACTACGGCAAAGTCAAGGCGATGTTCAACGAGCGTAACCAGCGCATCAAGGAGGCGGGTCCTGCGACTCCCGTGCTCATCCTCGGTCTAAACGGCTCACCTACCGCCGGTGACACATTTAATGTCATGGACACCGAGCAGGAAGCCCGCGAAATCGCAAGCAAGCGCGAACAGCTCCAGCGCGAGCAGGGCATGCGCACCGCCAAGCGACTCACCCTCGAGGATATCGGCCGCCGCCGCATCATCGGCAACTTCCAGGAGCTCAACATCATCGTCAAGGGCGACGTGGACGGCTCTATCGAAGCTCTGTCAGATTCGCTCATCAAGCTGTCGACCGATGAAATCCAGGTCAATGTGCTCCACAAGGCTGTCGGCGAAATCTCAGAGAGCGATGTCACCCTCGCTGCCGCATCAGATGCCATCATCATCGGCTTCCAGGTGCGTCCGTCACTTGCCGCACGTCGTGCTGCCGAACGTGACGGAGTGGAAATCCGTCTCTACTCGGTCATCTATCAAGCCATCGAGGAGGTCAAGGATGCCATGGAAGGCATGCTCGCCCCCGAACTCAAGGAGGAAATCACCGGCACAGCCGAAGTGCTTCAGGTCTACCACATATCCAAGGTGGGTACCATCGCCGGCGCAATCGTCCGCGAGGGCAAGATAAAGCGTGGCAGCAAGGTACGCCTCATCCGCGACGGCATCGTACGCTATACAGGCGATCTCGGCTCACTCAAACGCTTCAAGGACGATGTCAAGGAAGTGCTTTCAGGATATGACTGCGGTCTGTCAATAGCCGGATACAACGATATCCAGGAGGGCGACATGATCGAGGCATTTGAGGAAGTAGAGGTTAAGAAGACCCTATAAGAGCAATGAAAGTATATGCGTAACGCATATATCAACATAGGCACCAACAAGGGCGACCGCCACCGCAACATAGAGGTGGCGGTCGCCCTTGTCATTGATATGACCGCCAGAGCGATGGGCATCCGCTCCGCTGATGTAGACTTCGCTCTGTCTGGGATATACGAAAGCGAGCCATGGGGTTATGACTCGCCTAACAGATTTCTTAACCAGGGGATGAGAATTGCCTTGCCCTCAGATATGTCGCCTTATGAAATTTTAGACATACTCCAGAGCGCGCAGGACTCAATCAGCACGGACTCACACCGCAAGGCTGACGGCAGCTATGCCGACCGCCTGATTGACATAGACTTCATAGCCTTGGATGATGTCTCTATCGTCTCGGAAAGGCTCACTCTGCCGCATCCACGCGCGCATCAGCGCGCATTTGTCATGCAGCCGCTAATTGAGACACTGCCACGGATGTAGAGAGCATCACCATCCGCCGCTGGCACCGCCGCCCATAGTAGAGCCGCCGCCGAACGATCCGCCAGAGAAGCCGCCTCCTCCGCCGAAACCGCCACGACCTCCCCCGCCAGGCAAAACCACCACTGGCGGGAGCTTGGCTATCGGATATGTGTGGTTGAAGTTATTACGGCAATGGTTACAGTGGAATATCTTTGCACCGATCCCTTCTGTGGTCACGGACGGCTTGCGGAGCACCTGATTGCCCACCAGACGAGCCGAACGTGTATGACACAGGTCACACTCCACATACTGTGACGAACGGTTGACATAAGGCTCCACTATCGTATCCTGACACACGGGACAAAGCCACACGTCATAGTCAACGGAATTAAGTTCCTCCTCGGTGTTTTGCGGGGCAGTCAGATACTGATTGTCAGTCACCTCATCAAGCCGCTGCATCTTGCCATGACCGTTAGGACACAGGCGCGGACGCAGACGGATGCGACGGAGCTTTACGGTGATAATCCACCACAGAATCAGTGGCAAACCGCAGCCGAAGATAGCAAGCATCAGGGCAGGCATGCGTAGACGCATGATTTTGTCATAGCGCATGTGGGCACTGTCGCGACGCGTTGATACCAGCATGTATATATAGACGATGAGCAGTATCACCGTTATCACCACCCCGAAGATGAAGTAGCCTTTGAAAAACTGACCTAAGGTCAGATCATCGTCATGGCGCGCATCGGCATTATTGGGATACTTTGACATCAGCTCATCACGTGCCGCAGGATCGGTGAGTATCTCACTGACTGCATCAACAGCCGCGATAGTTCCGCCGTCATAATCTTCCTGCGCCATGCGCGGAGCCATGACATTGCGGATGATGCGGCTTGCTATAGCATCGGGGATGAGACCCTCAACACCCTGGCCTGTACGTATCACCGCCCTGCGCTGGTCACGGCTTATCAATATGAGCAGACCGTTGTCCTTATCTTTCTTGCCTATGCCCCATGACTCAAACAGCTCCGTGGCATATGTGTCAAGGTCGTCGGTATCAGCGCGGTCAATGACTACTACCACAGGCTCTGCCGAAGTCGTACGCCAGATGCTGCCGAGTTTGCCGTCAAGTGCACCCACAGCTTCAGCCGACAAGATGCCCTCGGGATCCGAGACGTAGCGGGTGCTGTCTGACAGATGGACATTGGGAATATCGGAGATTGAGTATTCAGCCCTGGCATGAAATGACAGGCAGAGCAACATCACAAACAGTATCACAAAGCGGGAGCCATGGTGTGATGACGCGGCACGCCGCGTCCCTACAAGTTCATACATATATTATAATGTTATATGTCAGTTATTGATTTTGAGGCTCATGCCGTTGAGTTTACGGTAGAGGTCGAGCGCATATACATCAGTCATGCCGCTGACATGGTCAAGGGCTGCCTGGATTTTGCCGTAGAGAGTCGGGGCTGCGACATCATATTGCTGCGGCACCTGTGAAAGCAACAGCCGGGAGTAATTGAGATGGGGATGGCGCACCGCCTCTATCAACGCATCCACGAGAAAGCTGATGATACGGTTACCAGCCAACTCGATGTCCACGACATCGCTTGAACGGTATATCTTGTCCCATGAGAGACTGCAGCACGCCTGGTATGCCCTGCGCGGACGGTCACCGATATGCTGCACGAGCGGACCTGAAAACGTGCCTGCCATGATGGACTCCTCATTGGCGATGAAGGCTTGAGCACACGCATTGACCAGCGTCCCGATAACGCTTGAACGGAGGTATGCTACCTTCTCATTGGGGTCATCGAGCCGGGTCATCATTTCAATCCGACGGTTGCGTACAGGAGTGTCGAAGAAATTCAGGAAATGGTCAATCACTTCATCATGTGAAAGGATGCGGAGCTTGTGGGCATCCTCTATATCCATGATTTCATAGCATATGTCATCCGCTGCCTCCAGGATATAGACAAGAGGATGACGTGCATATCTGACCGCTCCATCAGGCGCATCCAGACGAAGCATGCCGAGAGCGTCAACCACCTTCACAAACGAATCGCGCTCGGAAGTAAAAAATCCGAACTTGCTGCGGTCGCCAGCCAACGATGACTGATAGGGATACTTGACTATGGAGGCAAGCGTGGAATACGTCATGGCAAAGCCTCCGTCCCTACGTCCCTTGAACTGATGGGTCAGCAACCTGAACGCATTGGCATTGCCCTCGAAATTGATGAAATCAGCCCATTGGTCAGCATCAAGCTGTCCCTGCAGCTCCATGCCTGGTCCCTCGCTGAAATAGGTGGCGATGGCTTTCTCTCCGGAGTGTCCGAACGGCGGATTGCCAAGGTCGTGAGCCAGACACGCCGCAGCCACTATCTCCCCTATCGCATCCAATTTGCCGAGCCACTCAGCCGATGCATACTTCGGGCGCAGCCCAGCCGCAATGTCATTTGCCATAGAGCGTCCGACGCAAGCCACCTCCATACTATGAGTGAGGCGGTTATGCACAAAGATACTCCCCGGAAGAGGGAACACCTGAGTCTTGTTTTGCAATCGGCGGAAAGGCGACGAGAATACCAGCCTGTCAAAATCACGCTGGAAGTCACTCCGCTCCCCGGCACGGCTGCTGTGTATGTCTTCAAGTCCGAGCCGTCGGTCACTGATCAGAGTGTCCCAATGCATGATGTCAGCCATAATGGATTGCAGTTATAGTATTTTTATATCGGTGGTTGCATCACTCCTTCTCGCCGTATGCCAGATCTCCGGCATCGCCGAGTCCGGGCACTATGTAGGAATGGGCATTGATTTCAGGGTCAATCGCACCGACCCATATCGATGTCTTGTCAGCAGGGAAGGTCTTTGCCACGTAGTCCACTGCCTGCTGCGAGGCTATCACAGAGACCACATGCACCTTGGCTGGTTCGCCCTTAGTCAGCAGAGCCTTGTAGCTCAGCTCCATAGAGCCGCCTGTGGCGAGCATCGGATCAACCAGTATCAAGGTCTTGCCGTCAAGACGGGGCGAGGCTATGTACTCTATGAATATGTCAAAGTTGTCCTTCTCGCGGTATTTACGGTAAGCGCTGACAAAAGCGTTTTCAGCCCGGTCAAAGAAGTTGAGGAAACCCTGATGAAACGGCACCCCGGCACGGAATATAGTGCCGAGTACCACCTGCTCATCCAGCACCTGACATTGTGCAGTAGCCAGTGGTGTCTCCACTTCTATGGTAGTATAATTGAGCGTCTTGCTTATCTCATAAGCCATTATCTCGCCCACCCTCTCAAGGTTACGGCGAAATCTCATCATGCTGCCCTGGATATTGACATCCCTCATCTCAGCCATATACTGGCTGACGAGCGAGGGCGTTTCGGCGAAATTGACAACTTTCATAAAGCAGATTTAAGGAGATACTGTTATGTTTGTTACGTGGGTCATTCTGTTTATGTTGGGAATCAAGCAGACAGATACGTCGGAGACGTATCCGCTGTGCGTAACCCCATGCACGGAGCGCCAGCGAACGTACATGGGGTACTGTGATATACCCTTAGGTTCAACCTCGGAGAGGTTGCGGCATATTGACATACCTGAGTGGATGCTCTCATATATTACGATTTTTCAGCATGAACTGGTGCGCCACAACCTCTCCGAGGTTGATCTGGCAGGAGCTTCTTATACCCCATGAACGTTCGCTGACGCTCCGTGCATGGGGTTACGCACAGCTGCAACGTCTCCGACGTGCCACGCCTTCCATGTAAGCGTTGCCACGCGTCACGCCGCGTCCACACACGTTCGTGCGTTTAATCGCAGATCAAAATATATCAGATGGAGAGGCGGCGCAGAGTGTCAAGGAGGTCGCGGTTGATGGGCTTGTCGTTCTTGATTGCCTTAGAGAAGGGCACATAGACAATCTCATCGTTGGCAAGACCGATCATGACATTGCGCTGGTCCTCAAGGAGGGCATCGATGGCAGCGGCACCCATGCGCGAAGCGAGGATGCGGTCACGCGCTGTGGGCGAACCGCCACGCTGCAGGTGTCCGAGTATCGATACACGCACATCGTAGCCTGGATACTCGTTCTTTACACGTTCGGCGAGTGCCATTGCCCCCCCTGTGATGGGACTTTCAGCCACGAGCACGATCGAAGAGTTCTTTGACTTGCGGAAACCGTTCTGTATGAGTTCGGCAAGCTGGTCGACCTCAGTGGAAATCTCCGGGATGATGGCAGCCTCGGCACCGCTGGCTATCGCACCGTTGAGGGCAAGGAAGCCTGCATCACGTCCCATGACTTCAATGAAGAACAGACGCTCGTGGCTGGTGGCAGTGTCGCGTATCTTATCGACACACTCCATGATGGTGTTGAGAGCCGTGTCGTAACCGATGGTGAAATCGGTGCCATAGAGGTCATTGTCGATGGTACCGGGGAGACCTATGATGGGGAAATTGAACTCGTTGGCGAAAATGCGGGCACCTGTGAGCGAACCGTCACCACCGATGACAACAAGGGCATCGATGCCATGACGGCGCAGATTGTCATACGCGAGCTGACGCCCCTCGGGGGTTTGGAATTCCTTGCAGCGAGCAGTCTTGAGGATGGTGCCGCCAGCCTGTATGATGTTGGATACATTTTGGGTCTTGAACTCCACGATTTCGTCGGTGATGAGACCGCGGTAGCCGCGATAGATGCCTTTGACCGCAAAACCGCTGAAAATAGCTGAACGAGTGACCGCACGGATAGCCGCGTTCATGCCAGGGGCGTCACCTCCCGAGGTGAGGATGCCTATGCACTTGATTTCTGCCATAATTTTCTATGGGTTATTTATTGGAGTGGGTGTTGAATCGTGATATGGATATACTTGTCTTTTAATAACTACAAATATAGCGATATTTGGTTTAAGATACGATTATTTCGCACAAAAGCATTGGCAAATTTATCGTCGGAACTAATTCAATCTTCCACCGGAAGGGAAAGGTCGGAGAGTTTGACCAGTTTGTTGATGATGGCGAAGATGGTCAGACCTGCGGGGGAGTGGATGGAGAGTTTGGATGAGATGTTGCGGCGGTGGGTGGTGACGGTATGGATGGAGATGTTGAGTGATGCAGCTATCTCCTTGTTGCTCATGCCTTGGGCTATACATGCCACGATTTCCTTCTCGCGGGCTGAGAGCTGCTCCATGCGTCCGTCTGCAGCCGCCTGATCTTCGTCATCCACAAGTTCGCTGGCGGCATCCTGGGTGGCAATCTTGTGTTCAAGAGCCTTGACCGCGGGAACAAACAGTCTGTCCTCCACCGAACAGTGCGAATCCAGATCGTCCTCACACGAGATTATATCATAGAGCACTGAATTGAGCAGGTCGCTGTCCTCACCCGGATAGTAACGTATGATGATGTCCTTGAGTTCCTTAAGACGAGCCTCTATGTGGTCATGGTGCGAAGCAAAGCGAGTGATGTTGTATTGGTCAGACATCCTGCCCTCCAACAGACCATCCACATAGACGAATACGTTCTTGTTTTCAAACTCCATGTGGTTACGCACCTCGGCATAATACTCGTCAAAGAACTTTATGATGAGCATGCTTACCTCACCCGAATCCGTATAGTTGATTGCTTCAATGAGCTTACGACGGATATTAGGCAATATGAAGTCAAGGAAATATGAATGCGCGCGCCGTAGATAGCCCATCATGGCAGCGGGGTCGACATCTGCGACCTCCACGCTGTGGTGGCTGATGAAATTGGCAACGGCTAAGAATGTGGGGCAGTCTACTCCGTTCTTTTGGCAAACCTCCTCTACCCTTGCATCGCCAAAGCCCAGCGGGATGCCGAAGCGGCTGATTACCATGAGAAGTTTGGGGTTATCAGCTATGAGGTCACGCAATCTGTCGGAGTGACAATAGTTGGATGAATCTAAATGCGGCATATTTTATAAGATTGATATCGGAAAGATATGTGCAATCACCATCTCAGGGTCACGGAGGCGGACTCCATGCGTGATGAAGGGATAGGAGGAGTGAGCTTCTTGATTGTCACAACTCCGCCCATGACTTTTGGGAATCCCATCTTGACGGATTGATAGATACGGGCTGCAACGGTTTCAAGCAGGTCACACGGAGTCAGCATGACCTCGCGGATGATATCGGCAAGGTCTGCATAGCTGACCGAAACATCCATCGAATCAGATATGAGAGCCTCAGCATCGGCATCTATGTCGACACTTACCGATACTTCAAAGTCATTTCCGACCACACGCTCCTGTGGGAGCAGCCCGTGACGGGCGGTAACACGCATACGGTTTATCGAGACGGTCAATAACATAATGCTTTGCGTCCTTTGCGGTATTAAATTTGTAGGGACATGCCACGGCATGTCCGCCCCATGAGGGTGTTGCAACATGTCATCGCAAGCGAACATGCCACGGCATGTCCCTACAGATTAAGAAATCTAACACGAAAGGAGGCGCGTCGGTAGGATGTGTAATCCACGCCGGACGCGCCTCTATTATATGTTGGACTTATAAAGTCGTCAATCTTACTTCACCTCGTCGATGGTGACAGCACGGTCAAGTGACACGCACTTCTCACCGAGGTCGCACAGGTTGCCGGCGTTGATAGTAACATCAAGCTGAGAAGCATCTACGCCATAACCGAGAAGGGCAGCCTTGACACCGTTGGCACGAGCGTGACGCAGACGGGTGTTGATGGCATCATTACCTGTGTAGTTGTCAGCCCAACCAGTTACAACGTAACGCTGACGGAGGTTGCTACGCATAACCTCAGCAACAGCCGAGAGGACAGCCTTGTCCTGAGCGGTGAGCTTGCTGACATTGATAGGATAGTAGATGGTAGCGAGGTGTTCGTCAGCCTCAGCAACGACAGGAGCAGGAGCGGGACGGTCAAGGCAAGCACGGAGCTGAGTCTCAAGCTCGGCAATCTTCGCATTTGCATCGTCAAGAGCTGCAACATACTGTGAGCAGTCTTCGGCGGGAGGGCATACAGGAACCATCGGACCATTCCAGTCGCGCTTCTTGAACTTGTAGGTCACACCGAGATAAGCCTGGAGGTCACCAGTAGTACGATTGACGGGGCGTGAACCTGCATTATATTTGTAATAGCCGTCATGTGCGTCAAAGAAGCTATAACGGACATCAAGAGAAAGATCAACCTGCTTGCTGAGACGGAAAGTATTGATGATACCGCCGTGGATGGTAAGCACGTTGTCATGAGCGTTAGCCCATCCGTCCTTATCCCATTTGTTGCCGTTTTCTTTGAACTTGTGGTAGAGAGTCCAGTAACCACCACCACCTGCGTAAGCGATGACGTTCCAGAAACGGTCAGGCTTGTAACCACCGATCCAGTTGGTCATGTTGAACATCACATCGGCAACCGGGCCAATCTGATTGAACTGTGTAGAATAGTAACCATTGTGCATGGTGCCGGTAGGATCATAGTATTCCACCTGGTCAGCATTAAGACCGAGAGACTTGGTCATCAGGAAGTTGACACCAAAGCGGACACCGATTACGGGAGTGAACCATTTGCCGCCCCAAAGGCTGAATGCCGGAGCACAGCCGTTCCAGAAATTACGATGGTTGTTAAAACCGCCGAATGTCTTGTTGATACCACCTTCAGCAGTGATAAACCAGTTGTCTTTCATGCGATTAAGCATGATGCCCTGAGAAGCGTCCTCTACATAGGTCACTTCCTGTGCGGTTTCCTGGGCCATTACAGACTGACCGAGGCAGAGGGCTGCGACCGCGCTTAAGAAGGCTAATTTTTTCATAAAATATTAATGGAAACGTTGAATTATTCGCTCATCTATGCGGAATATATCAAATATATCCGCTCGCAAAGTTAAGGAATTTTTCAATTGTAACAAAACAATGTAAAAAAATGTTGTACAGACTCTTGGTTTTTCACGACTTTGTCAAAAATTCCTTAACCTTCACCACTATATTGTCAGCAGTGAATCCGAATTTCTCATCAAGCACCTTATATGGAGCAGAAGCACCGAAACGGTCAAGACCATATACCATGCCGTCAGCTCCTACAAGAGGACGCAATGTCGATGGCAAACCGGCAGTCAGACCGAACACCGGCACGTCAGCAGGTATGACCTGACGGCGATATGCTTCATCCTGCTGCATGAACAGACCAATCGAAGGCACTGAAACGACACGAGCGGGAACCTCGGCAGCTTCAAGAAGCACAGCCACGTCACACAGCAGCGACACCTCCGAGCCATTGCCCACCAGCGTAACAGCCGGAGCATCTGCCCCCATGACCACATAGCCGCCACGAAGCATGCCCTGGGCATCCTTGAAGCGGTCGCCGTCAGCAGACGGGAGATCCGGCACATCCTGACGCGACAGAATCAATGCGGTGGGAGTCTGCGCATTATCCATCGCCATCTTCCATGCGACAGTGGTCTCGGCACTGTCAGCCGGACGGAGCACAAGCAGCGACGGCTTGCCCGAAAGATTCTTCAGCTCCTCAAGCAGGCGGAGCTGATGTTCATGTTCCACAGGTTCGTGGGTAGGACCATCCTCACCCACACGGAAAGCATCGTGTGTGAACACATATTTCACAGGAAGTTCCATGAGCGCAGCCATGCGGATGGCAGGCTTCATGTAGTCAGAGAATACGAAGAATGTGCCACAGGCAGCAAACATGCCGCCATGAAGCAACACGCCGTTCATGACCGCAGCCATGGTTAGCTCTGCGACTCCCGCATGCAGAAAGCGCCCTGAGAAGTCATCGGGTGTTATAGCGCCTGTCACTTTGAGGAAAGCCTCTGTCTTGTCGCTGTTGGCGAGGTCAGCCGACGACACTATCATATTGCCCACCTTCTCACCCAGCACCTTTAGCACATCAGCCGAAGCGGTGCGGGTAGCCACATTGGGCTTATGAAGTATGGCGGCATAATCGATATCGGGCAGTCGCAGGTCTATATAGCCTTGCAGCGTGGCAGCCTGTTCTGGATTGGCTTTTTTCCACGCCTCGATGGCTTCGCGACGAGTCTTGACGATGGCACGCTGACGCTCCGCGCTATCCTTATATAATGCTACGGATTCCGGACGTATCGCCCAGGCATCCCCGGGATCTCCACCCAGATTGCGGACTGTAGCTTCATAGTCGGCACCACTCTTGCTGATAGGCTGACCGTGGGTAGAAGTGCGCCCCTCCCAGCTCTCGCCGGCAGCGTTCACACAGCCTTTACCCATCACCGTATGTCCGATGATCAGAGTAGGCTTCTCGGTCTCGGCGATAGCGGCAGTCAAAGCGCCGGCAATAGCCTCGGGGTCATTTCCGTCAATGGTTATGACGCTCCATCCCCAGGCACGGTATTTCGCCTCATAGTCTTCACGGGTAATCTCATCGACCATGGTAGAGAGCTGCACCTCGTTGCAGTCATAGAACATGATCAGATTGTGCAGTTTCAGAAAGCCAGCCAGACGGCCTGCGCCCTGGGCTATCTCCTCCTGTATGCCTCCGTCAGATATGAAAGCGTATGTCTTGTGGGCAAACTGCTCGCCGAAACGCTGCACAAACATGCGCTCCGCTATGGCAGCACCGACAGCCATGGCGTGTCCCTGCCCAAGCGGACCTGAAGTGTTTTCCACACCACGAGCCTGGTCAACCTCGGGGTGTCCGGGGGTCACACTGCCCCACTGGCGAAATTCTTTAAGCTCCTCAACCGTGTACTTGCCGGTCAGAGCGAGCACGCTGTAGAGCATCGGCGACATGTGACCGGGATCAAGGAAAAATCTGTCGCGCCAGAACCAGGTGGGATCATCAGGATCTGTCACGATAAATTTCGAATAGAGCACATTGACAAAATCGGCTCCACCCATAGCACCGCCCGGATGCCCTGATTTGGCTTTCTCCACCATTGTGGCAGCGAGAACACGGATGTTGTCAGCAGCACTGTTGAGTTGCTTGATATCCATTGAGCAGGAATTGTTTATATATGAATATTGAGTAAATTCGTTAGCAATTAACAACGCAAATTTAATAAATTTTGAGCCATCTGCAAAAATATAGGCTTTCATGTAGGCTATTTGCCTTCTCAGCAATACCTATTCACCATAGTTTTGTTAAATTAAGCTAATTTGATGGTTAAAAGCGGGCTTCACATGCGCCCTGATTCCACAAATTCAAGCATAAAATGGTACTTTTGTAAGATGAAATATATTGGAGCCCACGTATCTGCCTCAGACGGTGTCAGCCGTGCACCCATCAATGCCCACGCCATAGGCGCGCAGGCGTTTGCGCTGTTCACACGCAATCCGTCGCGATGGAAATCAGCGGCAATACCAGACGCCGAAGCTGAGAAATTCAAGGAAAACTGCCATGAACTCGGATATACCCCTGACAGGATACTGCCTCATGACAGCTATCTCATCAACCTCGGAGCGCCCGACAAGCAGAAGCTCCATATGTCGAGAGACGCATTCCTTGACGAGATGCAGCGGTGTGAACAGTTAGGCTTGACTATGCTAAACTTCCACCCCGGAAGCCACCTGAAGCAGATTGCACCCGATGAATGCTTAGACCTGATAGCCGACTCGCTCAACCAGGTTCTGGACAAGACATCAGGAGTGAAAGCGGTCATCGAAAACACCGCCGGACAGGGCAGCAACCTCGGATACACCTTCGAACAGCTCGCCCACATCATTGACAAAGTGGAGGACAAATCACGCGTAGGCATATGCATCGACACATGCCATGCCTATTCAGCCGGATATGACCTCGCCACCGACGAGGGCTATGCCAAGACATGGGACGTTTTCGACCGCATAATCGGGCTGAAATATCTCTCAGGCATGCACATCAACGACTCCAAGCGTCCGCTCGACTCGCGGATCGACCGCCACGAATCACTCACCAAAGGCACTTTGGGCACCCGCTTCTTCGAGATGCTTATGGCTGACCAGCGGCTTGACGGCATACCTATGATTCTCGAGACTCCTGACGAGATGCTGTGGGCACAGGAGATACAGTGGCTTTACTCATTGACAATCAATTAAATATCACATACAAAAACTTTTTTACCTTATCATCTCACATTAACCCTATGAAAACGAAACCTGACTTAGGATTCTGGAAACTTTGGAATCTCAGCTTCGGATTCTTCGGCGTACAGATTGCCTATGCGCTCCAGAGCGCCAATGTGTCGCGTATTTTCGCCACATTGGGTGCCGACCCCCATGATCTGAGCTATTTCTGGATACTCCCCCCTCTGATGGGTCTGATAGTGCAGCCTATCGTGGGTACCGCGTCCGACAAGACATGGTGCCGCTTCGGCCGCCGCCTGCCCTACCTTATCTTCGGTGCCCTCGTCGCCATCATCGTGATGTGCCTGCTCCCCAATGCCGGCAGCTTCGGGCTGGCAGTGTCAAGCGCCATCATCGTAGGTCTTATCGCCCTGATGCTCCTTGACACATCAATCAACATGGCGATGCAGCCTTTCAAGATGCTCGTGGGCGACATGGTCAACGAGAAGCAGAAAGGTCTCGCCTACTCCATACAGAGCTTCCTGTGCAACGCCGGTTCTATCGTCGGATACGTATTCCCCTTCCTGCTGACATGGATCGGCTTCCAGAACACCGCCGCCGAGGGTGTCATCCCGCAGACGGTCATCTTCTCATTCTATATCGGTGCTGCCATCCTGCTCATTTGCGTGGTATATTCGCTTGCCAAAATCAAGGAATGGCCGCCGCAAACCTATGCCGAATACAACGGCGGTCCCGCCACCATCGAAGAAGAGAAGAAATCGAAGGACAATCTTTTCACCCTGCTTGTCAAAGCACCCAGCACATTCTGGACAGTGGGCATCGTGCAGTTCTTCTGCTGGTTTGCGTTCCTGTTCATGTGGACTTACACCAACGGCACCATTGCTACAACATGCTTCGACACCCCTTCGATAGAAAAAATCCACGGCATCAACGAATATGGAGCCAACCGCGAACTCATAGGCTCTCATAACGCCAAATACATCCTCGACTCCGACTCCACCCTCATCATCAAGCAGGGCAACGCTGTAGCCGCAGGATTCATGGCTGACAGCGCGTTCTACAACGCCGACATGATAGAACTTGTGCGCCCCAACATGCCTACCGACACCCTCCTCATCAACGGCATGATAGCCACAGTCAACGGCAGTCCCAAATACGACTTTGACCAGAGCATCGACCTCAAGGGCGGCTTCCTCGTCATCAACCACAACCAGCATCTTGAAGGTGTGAAAGACATCAAGATTGTCAGCCACCTCAGCCGCATGGTCGGTCCGCAGGAGATACTCCTCTGCGACATCTACACCCACGACCCGCGTACCGGCGAACTTTACCTCGAAGGTGTCACCAAGGTCAAGCTGCAAGATGCCCAGCAGGCAGAATACAACAGCTCGCTTGAACTCAACACCGAGTCAAGCCAGTATAATGCCGCCGGTAACTGGGTAGGTATACTCTTTGCCGTACAGGCTGTGGGTTCTGTGCTTTGGGCTGTATGTCTGCCCATGTTCCGCAGCCGCAAGTTCTCCTACGCTCTGAGTCTGCTGCTCGGTGCTGCAGGTTTCATCACAGCCGGATTCTTCACCAACCAGTACATGCTCTTTATCTCGTTCGTACTCATCGGTTGTGCATGGTCGGCAATGCTTGCATGGCCTTTCACCATCCTGACCAACTCGCTCAAGGGCGGTAATATCGGAGCATACTTAGGTCTGTTCAACTGCTCTATCTGCATCCCGCAGATTGTCGCAGCCCTCCTCGGAGGTGTCATCCTCGCAGCCCTCAGCACTCCCGGCCAGATAGCACCACAGTACATGATGATGGTAGTGGCTGGCATAGCCCTCGTCATCGGCGCCGTCTGCGTAGTGTTCATCAAAGAGCACAACCCCAAGGACGACAAGTAATCAGCATAAAGCATAGAAAAAATGGCGCGAGCCTCCATCCGAGTGATGGGGGCTCGCGTTGTTATAATTGCGATTGTGTAGGGACATGCCGTGGCATGTCCGCATCCCAGACAATGTGTGTATCAATTTGTCACGCGGACATGCCACGGCATGTCCCTACACAATATACATCATTTGTCAGAGTTTTCTTCGTGGTCGAAGAGCTTGTCTTCCTCGTCGAGCTTGAAGTTGTGGGCGAGGAGGGCTATGAAGCGCGATATCTGCTTGATGGCATTCTGGGTGTCGGGACTGATTTCTTTGCCTTGCAGACGGAGCATCAACATGCCATAGAGGGCGTTGAAACAGGTTTCTATCTCGCCCGACTTCTCCTCCCCTGCCTTGGCGCGGAGTTCTACTATGTAGGGTAGCGTTTTGTAGAATTCGGCTGTATAGTCCTGAAATTTCGGGTCCTTAAGCAACGCCATGTGCAGGTCCACGAGCTGTATGATGACGTTTTTGTTGAGCTGGAGATGACCTTTCTTTTCAACCCCCTCACGCCTCATCATGTCAATCAGACTCTCATACCACTCGGTCATCTCGCGGGTCTGAGCCTCGTCAAGCCCGAAACGGTCAATGACATTATGGCGTATCTTGTCGATGTCAAGGTCGTTCGCCCTGATTATGTCCTCTATCTGCCACATATACAGCAGATACTCGGCTATGTTCTCTTTGCGCTTCTGTGATGCTATTTTCATAGTCTGTTACTTGATAATCTGATACAAAGATAACAAACCTTGTATGAAAAAAGCCTATATTTGCAGCTATAAATCAATAAACCATCCATACATATGAAAATATCATCAGTTCTGCTGGCTGCAATGCTATGCGTATCGGCATATACGATTGCCCAAGAGTCATTCAACCTCATACTGAGTCGCGCCAACAAGGCTGAGAACGCGCAAGACTGGGCTGCTGCCGAGAAAGAATACAAGCAGCTGATCACATCATATCCCGAAAGCAAGCAGATTTCACAGATCGTTGCCAACCTGTCATTGGTGCAGAGCCTCCAGGGACGTGACTCGGTGGCTATCGCCACTCTTGACGACGGGCTTGCAAAAAATGCTTCAGACACCCTGCTGCTTGAGCGTCGCGGACAGCTGCGTATGAACGCCGGCGACATGGCAGGTGCCATTGCCGATTATGGCAAGCTCACAGAGATAAATCCTGACGCATTTTATGCTTTCTACATACATGGAAGCCTCGCCCTCAACTCGGGCGACACAGTGGCTGCCAAGAAAAGCTTCCTGCGTCTGCGCGAACTCGTCCCCAGGTCAGAAGCCGACCATAAAGCGTGGGCAGCTTATAACACCAAAATCAAGGACTATCCTGCAGCAATAGCCGAGTACAATGCCCTCATCGCGCAGAAACCCGAGATCGAGGCATATCTCGGACGTGCTGCCGCACATATGATGCTCGAGCAGCTCGATGACGCCTCTATGGACATCGCCGATGCCATGCGCTTAGACCCCAATGACGGAGAAGCCTACTATCTCCGCGCCGGACTCAACAAAAAGCGTTACCAGTTTGATGCCGCAAAAGAGGACGGCAAGAAAGCCATCAGTCTCGGTGTGGATCCGCGCCGTGTGGAACTGCTCCTCGGCGCCCTCCCCGACGGCGCGAAATAAAAGCAAGGAAATCGCCATTCACACACATCTGCTGTGCGCGGACATGCCACGGCATGTCCCTACAACCAATAAATGGTCAGCTAACGAAATGGTCAGCGGAGGCGGTTGCGCAGGTAGCTTCCGCGGACGTAAAGCCAGAAGAATGCAACAGCAAGCAGATTGACCGCAAAGGCATTCCAGAACGCCGCCCTGTAGCCGTAGTATTGCGCCACGGCTCCTCCGACTACTATGCCGAGACCTATGCCGACATCCCACGACACCAACAGGGTGGAGTTGGCTGTGCCTCGGCGGTTGTTATGGGCAAGATTTATAAACATAGTCTGCATCGCCGGGAACATGTGGCCGTTGCCCATGCCTATGATGACCGCCGAGCCATAGTATCCTACGGGATACGGCAGGGCGACAAAAGCCAGATACCCAAGCATCCCGAGGGTCATGCCCCACTGGGCGTTTTCCACCACGAGTCCGCGCCGCAGAGTGCGGCTGCCCACCAGACGTGAGCCGATCAGACCTGCTGCCAGCAGAGCGAAATAGACAGCCGTGCCACCTTTGATTTCAAGCACTTTCTCGGAGTAAATCGCCAAGTAGGTGGAGATGATGCCGAAGCCAAACGACAGTCCAGCAATGACTATCGCCTCGCTCCAGCCCTGCACGAGGAAGAAGCGGTCAAGCGACATGCGTTTGCGCTCCTCAGCAGGTGTCACAGGCTGGCGGTCACGTGCCTTGATGCCGGCATCAATGACCAGTCCGAGCAGGGCGATGACAAACGAGATGCCAAACAGCACATCGAAATCATGCACCTCCCGATATACGAACATACCGATCGAGGGACCTATCGCCATGGCTATATTGTTGCTCAGTCCATAAAAGCCTATTCCCTCGGCACGGCGGCGAGGATGAAGCACATCTATCGCCATAGTGCTGTTTGCCACCGTCAACGCTCCGAAAGGCGCACCGTGGAGTGTGCGGATTATGGCAAAAAGCATCAGTGACCATGTGAGAAAATACCCTGCAAAAAATATCGCAAACAGGAAGAAACACCACATCAGCACTTTCTTGCGCGGAAACGAGTCGACGATATAACCGCTGAACGGACGTGCTATAAGTGCGGTGACGGTGTAGCCGCTCAGCACTATGCCTGTGACCGCGCTGTCAGCCCTGAAGGTATCCCACAGGAATATCGGCAACAGCGGTGTCAGCAGATAGAATGCGAAAAAGAGCATGAAATTAGCCACCCAGACGCGGACGTAGTTGCCGTTCCACAGCCGCGGGTGCTCTGCCTCAGTCAAAATATCGGTTTCAGTCATATCCTTTCATATATTACACCTGATTGATTCCCATATCCGTAGGGACGCGGCGTGCCGCGTCAACGTATCAGGCGATGTGTATTATCCGTTTGATGACGCGGCACGCCGCGTCCCTACGTTCAAGGAAACAATAGCTGTTGATGATGTATAAATGCAAGGGCTGGATAGCTCCAGCCCTGCATAATTTGTATGTCGGTCGGCTGTATTTTATAAAACAGCCGCATTGTCATCCGGTTTACTTGCCAGAATTGATTTTGTCGAGCACGCTTGCATCTACCACAGCCACAGTGGCGAGGTTGACGATGTCACGCGGCGACGAATCCACGTTGATGAAATGGATAGGCTTCTTCAGACCGATCTGGATAGGACCTACAGCCTCGCCTACACCCATCTCGAGCATCATGCGGTAAGCCGCATTGGCTGCTGTGAGATTGGGGAAGATGAGTGTATTGACATCCTTGCCTGCGATGGTGTTGAAGGGATATTTGCTGTCACGCAGATCCTTGTCAAGGGCGTAGTGTACCTGCATTTCGCCGTCAATAGCCATATCAGGGAACTCTTCGTGGAGCTCGTTGATTGCCTGGTGTACGCTGCAGCACTCGGGTTCGTCGTTGGAGCCGAAGTTGCTGTAGCTGACCATCGCCATGACGGGGTCGTGGGCGAAGTAGTCTACTGCATAGCCTGTCAGGCGGGCAATCTCCTTGAGGGTGTCCTTGTCTGCGTCATGGTTGACCATGGTGTCGGCGAGGAAGTACACACCGCGCTTGGTGTTGACGATGTGCATGGTGGCGAAGTGCTTGAAGCCGTCGCGGATGCCTACCACCTTCTTGGCGATGTCGCCAGCCTGATGAGAGCCTGAGTATGTACCGGAGATGAATGCATCGGCATCGCCCATCTCCACCATCATCATGCCGAAATAGTTGCGGTCAAACATCTTCTCAAGTGACTCGTCCATGGTGTATCCCGAACGCTTGCATTTGCTTGAGAGATGCTCTGCATAACGCATGCGGCGGTCAGCCTCGCGATCGTGGCGCAGATTGACGATTTCCACATCGGAGATATTGATGCCGAGACGGTCGGCTCGCTTCTGTATCATCTCCTCGTTGCCGAGCACTATAGCCTTGCAGATGCCTTCACGCGCAGCGAGCACGGCAGCACGGAGCATATTGTCGGTATTGCCTTCGCCAAACACCACACGCTTGGGATTCTGACGAGCCTGGGCGGCGAGATTGCGCACGATCTTGTTGTCATAGCCCATGAGGCTGCGGAGCTTGACACCGTAAGCCTCCCAGTCGGTGATAGGACGCTGAGCCACGCCGCTCTCCATTGCACCACGTGCCACGGCAGGAGCGACTACACCGAGCAGACGCGGATCGAGAGCCTTGGGAAGGATATAGTCGGGGCCAAACTTCATGTCGTTCATGTTATAAGCAGCGTTGACCACCTGAGGCACAGGCTGCTTGGCGAGGGCGGCGATGGCTTTTACAGCTGCCAGCTTCATCTCCTCGTTGATAGCGGTAGCACCGCAGTCGAGCGCGCCACGGAATATGTAGGGGAAGCCGAGCACATTGTTGATCTGGTTGGGGTAGTCGCTGCGGCCTGTTGCGAATATGAGGTCGGGACGCGATGCCTTGGCTTTGTCAAACGAAATCTCGGGATCAGGATTAGCCAGAGCGAACACGATGGGTTTCTCAGCCATTGACTGTACCATCTCTGTGGTGACAACATCCTTGACCGAGAGACCGAGGAACACGTCGGCTCCCTTCATCGCCTCGGCGAGGGTGGTGATGTCACGGTCGGTGGCAAACTCCTTCTTCTGGGGATTGAGGTCGGTGCGGCGGGTGGTGAGGACACCACGGCTGTCACACATGACCACATTTTCCTTCTTCACGCCAAGAGCTATATAGAGACGTGTGCATGACACGGCAGCCGCACCGGCTCCGTTGACCACGAGCTTCACCTCATCGATTTTCTTGCCTTGCAGCTCGAGGGCGTTGAGCAGACCTGCTGCCGAGATGATGGCAGTGCCGTGCTGGTCATCGTGCATGACGGGGATGTCGCACTCCTCTTTGAGTCGGCGTTCGATTTCGAAACACTCGGGAGCCTTGATGTCCTCGAGGTTGATGCCGCCGAAAGTGGGAGATATAGCCTTTACTATCTGGATGAACTTCTCGGGATCCTTTTCGTTGACTTCGATGTCATAGCAGTCAAGACCGGAGAATATCTTGAAAAGCAGAGCCTTGCCCTCCATGACGGGCTTGCCTGCGAGAGCACCTATGTCTCCGAGACCGAGCACAGCCGTACCGTTGGAAATCACAGCGACCAGATTGCACTTGTCAGTGTAAAGGTAGGCATCTGACGGGTTCTTCTCGATATCAAGACAGGGATAAGCCACACCGGGAGAGTACGCCAGAGCGAGATCCTGTTGTGATGAATAGGGTTTGGTAGGCACGATTTCAATCTTGCCTGGGCGCGGATACTGGTGGTATTCCAACGCAGCTTCTTTTGTTACCGAAGACATAGTTGTAGTTAATGTTGATTTATAATCTTTTTTATCCTTATTATCTATATTGTAGACTTATGAGCTTTTTTCCGTCTGTAGGTTGTCACCTTTGAGAGTCACATGTCAAGCAGTCCGTCGGGGAGATCAAGCTCTATGCGTCCCGCGCCGATGTCAATGTCGCTGAAAAATTCCGGGGCTACCGGGATGAGAAGCGGTTTCGACCTGTCGGGGCTCTCCACCTCCATGAGCAGATTGGCGGTGGAATCGTCTATCCCGGTCACTTTGCCGAGCGGCTGACCGTCAGCCACGACATCCAATCCTATCAGGTCATTGGCGTAGAAGCCCTCGTCATCATCATCTCCATCATCGGCGTAAGCCTCCATCATCGGCTCTACCTCGCTGCGCAGGGCATATATGGGTTCATTGGAAAACTGACGGGCATCTGCATCCGATTCCACCCCGTCAAGGCTCACAAGAGCCGTGTGATGGTTGCGCGGACGCATCGCCGCCACGAAAAACGGCACAGGCAGACCGTCACGATAGACTATGAGACAGCGAAGCCGGTCCAGCTCCACGGCATCATCATCCACGGAGCATGACAACTCCCCATGGATACCGTGAGGCTTGTTGAATTTGCCTATCTCTATCAGGTCTTCCTCTCTTATCATGTGATGAACAGCGACGGCGGTTTATTTCTTCTTTTTCTTCTTACCTGAAGGAGGGGCTATGATCTGGAAATCAAGCAGGCGGTGGTTTTCGGGAGTCAGGATGATTTCACCGTGGCTCATCGCCGCCATATCTTTGAATATGCGCGCATCTTCCACATTGTCCTGGTTGAATGCCATCATGAGCTTCTTCATATGGTTGGCAAGCAGCATTATCAGCGCATCCTTTTCTTCGCCAGGTTCCATGAGCACTGCCCGGCTTATCATGCGCTGTATGCTCTTGCCATAATGGCGGTAAGGCATGTCTGACGATGTATATACCACTTTATCAGGCTGCGACTGGCGTTCCTCTGCCGAGATGACCTCTACAGGCCAGTCGATGTCGAGCTGGAAATCGCTCATTATGGCGAGATGGTCCCATAATTTCTGGCGGTAGCCTTCCTGCTCACGTATCTTCGGGAACAGGACAGCCATGGTCTTGACTATGGTACCGGCGCACTTGGTGCGCTCGTCCCTGTCGGAGATGGTCAGGCAGTAATCCACCATCTGCTGGATGTTACGGCCGTATTCGGGGAGTATGAGGTTTTTGAGTTTAGTGTTATATGTTATCATCAGAGATATATCGGACTTGGATTAGGGGGTGTTTAGCGCAGACGGTCATACGAACGGAGCTTGTTCATATCCTTGACTATCATGTGGCGCGCTATCAGACCGCACACCAATGCACCGAGAGGCAACACGAGCGACCATGCAAGGGTGGCACTGATAGTTGCCCACACGAGCAGGAAGCCTGTGATTATGGCACAGCCATTGGCAGCAAACAGAGTCCATAGCTGAGCCTTGAAGTTCTTAAACAGGAATATGTCAATGAAATAGAGTGCCGCGGCTACGACAGCCGGGAGCCACAGACCCACATTGTCCTTAGGATCAACTATAAGCTGCCCCTGGGGCATATTGATCTGCGTGATTTCTGACGGCATGAAGATGTAGACTACCATGCAAGCGACTGCAAGCACGAGCAAAACTGACTGCCAACGTTGGATGACCATATCTTTTACATTTTAAAGGTTAATAGACGAAGATTGCGACAGTTGGAAGCATTTGCACACACGCAGCTTCCGAATCATAACCGAGCATATCATCTGCCTATGTCTATGGAGAGATATGCAAAGTTACACACATTTCTTCAGATTAAACGAATTTTTTCTTAATTTTGTTTTTATAATCCTCATACATAACAACTGTATCCCTACAATGACAACACAACGACCTCTTATACTTATAACAAACGATGACGGAGTACAGGCACCGGGACTCCACAAACTTATCGAAGCGGCACGCAGTCTCGGCGATGTGGTGGCTGTCGCCCCTGACCAGCCGCAGTCAGGGATGTCAAGTGCCATCACGGTCAACTCGGCACTGTTTATCAAGGAACACCCTGGATATGACGGCGCACGCGTGTACTCGGTCAACGGTACACCGGTCGATTGCGTGAAACTCGCGCTCAAGGCTCTCACCGACCGCAAGCCCGACCTGCTGCTTTCAGGCATAAACCACGGCAGCAATGCCGGTAACTCTGTGGTCTACAGTGGCACTATGGGCGCGGCTTCTGAAGGCTGCCTGGCAAGAATCCCATCCATAGGATTCTCCCTGACACATCACTCCATCAAAGCCGATTTCGGTCCGGGCATGCCGTTTGTAGACAAAATCATGCGCGATGTCCTCGCCAACGGTCTTCCTGACGGGATATGCCTCAACGTCAACATTCCTGCCAAATGCGAACCCCTCGGCATAAAGGTGACGAAAGCAGCCCGCGGGTACTGGACCGAAGAATACCAGGAATATGTATCGCCCCACGGTGTGCCATTTTACTGGCTTCAGGGCAATTTCATCAACCTTGACAAAGACGACACCGACACCGACGAATATTGGCTCGGCGAGCAGTATGTCACGGTAGTCCCATACCGTCCCGAACATAACGAGCCCCAATCCATGCGCCGCACCATCGCGACCATGCTCGGACTGTAGCAATAAAAGCAACAGTTTACTTGTAGGGACGCGGTTCAATGCTGTTCACTTAACGCTTTATCTTCTTGTAGGGACGCGGCGTGCCGCGTCATCAAACGCAATACACCTCGCCTGGTACGATGACGCGGGACGCCGCGTCCCTACGTCCATGTGATTTCCTCGTTAAGTTAACAGCAGTGAGCCGCGTCCCTACATATTGGTGTTCATAGCCGCCCCTCGTCATGGTATGAGTAGTAGCCTCGCGCGGTGACTATCAGATGGTCACGCACCGGGATGCCGAACAATTTGCCAGCCTTGGCTATGCGGTCGGTCAGATCATCGTCCTGAGGGCTGGGGCGCAGGGTGCCGCTCGGATGGTTGTGGACCAGTATCATCGAGTCGGCAAGATGCTCCACGGCGTGACGCATCACAATCTTCACATCCACCACGGTGGCGGCAGTGCCTCCACGGCTGACGCATATGCGCGACTTGAGAGTGGCAGCTCTGGAGAGGAGCAACACGTGAAACTCCTCGTGGTCGATGCGCGAGAGCTTATCCCACATGTAGTCATAGACGAGTTTGGGCGAGGAGAACACCGTGGAGCGCACATCGCTCATCTCGGCAGACTTAGCCCGCGACCCTAAGGTCAGCGCAGCCTTTATGGTCACAGCCTTGGCGCGCCCCACGCCATGAAATTCCCTCATCATCTCCGCCACGCTCATACGCGCAAACCGCTCCAGACGGTTGTCGCAATGTCCGAGCATCTTTTGCGCCAGCTCCACCACATTTGTGCCAGGTTGCCCTGTGCCCATCAAGATGGCAAGCAGTTCGGCATCGGTCAGCGACTCTATGCCGTTAGCGAGAGCCTTTTCACGCGGCTTGTCAGCCTCATTGAGTTCGGAAATCTTCATATGGCGGGGGAGGGTGTTACAGTTTCTCGTTCGCGCCTTTGCGCACTTCAATCTCCTGCGCCAGATCTCGTCCATGACCGAGGAGTATCTTGTCAACATAAGCCCGCAGGAATCCGGTACCGTAGCCGCATATCTGTATCACTGAAGCCGGGAGTGCGAGCAGTGCCACTTTCAGGCTGCGGCTCCTGACGCAGGCATCGGCAAAAATGGCTGCAAGATACAGCCCGAGAGGGAGCAGCCACCATGGCGACACGAATATGCCCAAGGTGACAAGCACACAGCCTGTTATCACCGCCAATGCCGGAAGCGTATGCACCGCCTTGAGCGAACCTGGATAGAGAAGCTTGAGAGTGATGCGTGACATGCCGAACACGTGCACCTGCCTCCAGAACTTGCGGAAGTCCACCCTGCGTTTGTGCCACACGGGACACTGGCGGTAGAGGGCTGAGGCAAATCCGGCACGGGAAATACGCGTGCTCATGTCTATATCTTCCGAAAACATCTCGCGGAAGCCGCCTACCTTGTCATAGACCTCACGCGAGAAGCCCATATTGAATGTGCGGGGCACGAATTTCTCCATCTGCACCTTGCCTCCGCGTATGCCGCCCGTGGTCAGAAACGAAGTCATGGCATAGTTGATGGCTTTCTGCGTGTCGGTAAACGACTCGTGGGCTGCATCAGGTCCGCCGAAACAGTCGGAGGGGGTGTCAGCGAGAGCCTTGGCAAGATTCTCAAAATAATGCGGAGGGATGACACAGTCACTGTCGAAAAACACCAGATAGTCACCTTCGCTGCGCTCCATGCCATAGTTGCGGGCTATCGAACGCCCTTCGTTGTCCTTACGGAAATATTTCAGGTCGAGCGCATCGCGGTATTGCTCCACCGCCTCTTCACAAGGCATCGTGGAACCGTCCTCAACGATTATCACTTCAAAATCGCCCGATGTCTGGGCGGCAAGGCTTTCAAGGAGGTCTCTGACCTCATCGATGCGGTTATATACCGGGACAATGACCGAAAACTTCTTTTTCATGACACAAACAAAGATACATCATACTGCCGATATTACCAAAAATGTTAATTATCCTTGCTTGCTGCGACATCAGTAGGGTCAAAATTGTTCTGTATAATAAAAGCTATTCTATCACTACTCATCAATCATACTTATCCCAATGAATATTAGATTATCGCTAACCGCTGCCGTCATCTCCCTTCTATCCATACAGTCAGCCTATCCGTGCACGGGCATCACCCTCCGAAGCGCCAACGGCGATGTAGTGACATCGCGCACCGTGGACTGGAGCAAATCAAAATATGAGAGCCAGTATGTGGTAGTGCCCCGCGGGCATCTGCTGCAAGCCTACGCCACATCTGCCGAAAAAGGTATGTCAGAGACAGCACGTTATGGATTCGTAGGCTTGACCGCCGGCGCGCCCGAAATCATAGTGGACGGCATCAACGAGGCGCACCTCTGCGCTGAGCTGTTTTTCTTCCCTGGCTACGGACGTTACCCGGAGTTCATCCCGTCACAGGCATCCATAACCGTGGGAGACCTGCAGCTCGTAAGCATGATATTGGGCACCTGCTCCAATCTGGACGATGTGGTGAAATTCATCAATGCCTCACGCATATCACACTCCGTCCCCGGAGGCGAGACCGCACACTGGCGTTTCACCCAGGCTGACGGCCGTCAGATCATACTGGAGATAATTGACGGCAATGCCCGGTTCTACGACAGCATCGGTGTGCTTGCCAATTCGCCGTCATATAATTGGCACCTGACCAACCTCAACAACTACATCAACCTCCACCCTGGCATTGCCGCTCCGCACAGACTCGACGGAGTGGAATTGCAGTCATTCAGCAACGGCACAGGGATGCTGGGTCTGCCAGGCGATTTCTCCTCGCCGTCAAGATTTGTCCGTGCCGCCATGCTGCAAGGCACCGCAAGACCGCAAGCCACTCCGTATGCCACCGTGATGCAGTCATTCCAGATACTAAATAACCTTGATGTACCCCAAGGCACCACGGAGCCTCTTGATACGCCTATCACCGACATGCTGTCAGCTACACAATGGACATGCTCCACCGATGTGACCAATCTGGTCATTTACTACCATACACAGAGCGACCGCAATATCCGCGCCATTGACCTCAAGGCCATAGACTTCGGCAAGGTCAAATACCAGTACCACTCGCTCGATTCCTCCACCACCCCCATCTCCTACATGAAAGTGAAGTAAAGAGACAGTCGGAGATCAGCAAATATGCGGTTTTGTGCATGTGGGCAAAAAAGATTAATTTTGCCCATCATACATAAAACCGCATCGTCACATCTATGCCAGGTATCTATCACTCGCTACACCAATCGCTGCGCCTCGCAATCATCTCCGCTGTAACATGCCTGTTTATGACATCGATATCCCAGCCCATCGGGGCTGCCGTGACATCAGATGTGCTGCCTCCGACCAAGACCGACCTGCCCTCATCGCTTGACGATGCACTCAAATTGCTCCATACAGCTCTCAATGACAACAAAAAGGCGATACCGGCACTGATGGACAGCATACAACGGCTGAAAGACCGCGCCGACTCGCAGCCTCCGCTGGCTAAAGCCCTGGTCTATGACACCATAGCGACCATGTACGAAACGCTTGACATGGACAGCTGCATCACCTACTACCGCATCGGGGAGGAAGCCGCCCGTATCGGAGAAGACAGCATACTGGCTCAGCGGATGCGGCTGCATATATTTGCCGACATGCCAGTGACAGGAGTAGTGCTCGAAGGCTATAACGGCTTCATGGACGAAAGCAGCCGCATCTATCCACAGAACCGCATGGCATACTTCGAGGCTGGCAACAAGATGATGCTGTATATCGCCGACCTCTATGCCCGTATACCCCTACGCCACGACTATGAGATGCGTTCGATAGCCTACAGCGACTCGCTAATATCAATGCTTCCGCCCCGCAGCCCCCTCCTTATCCTCCTCACAGCCCAGAAATCCGAACTGCTGGGCGACAACACTGCCGCAATGGCTGGATATGTGGAGTTAGTGGCTCATCTGCCTATAGAATCCCATATTTTCGCTCGCGCAGCCACCCGTGCCGGCGATTTCTACTACCGCACCGGGCAAAACAATACTGCGGCATACTTCTACGCTCTCGGCGCGCTCAGCGATGCCCGTAACCAGGTGTTGGAGGGGGTAGCGCTCATCAGGCTGAGCCGTGCGCTCTATGACCTTGACAAGATATCACAAAGCTACGACCTGATGACCGCCGGGCTTGGGCAATCGCTTGAATCAGGCTCCGCAGTACGCTCCATCGAGGCGTTTCAGGCTGTGCCGCATATCATCGAAGCCTACACGCGGTCTGATAACCGCAAGCTCTCGTGGATGACGGTGCTCGCGGCTTGTCTGGTCATCGCCCTTACATCCCTCTTGCTTATACTTGCCAAGCGTCGACACGACCTAAAGAAACTAGAATTGCTGAAATCGCGTCTTGCCACGGCTAACGAAACCAAAGAGAACGGACTGGCTCGGTTCATGGAACTTACGAGCCTGTTTGCCGACAAATTTGACGAACTCATACGTCTGGCAGGACGCAAAATCACAGCCGGACAGATCGAAGACTTGCAAACGCTGATCAAGGGCGGCTCACTGAGATCGGAACAGGACAAAATGTTTGCCAACCTGTTTGACAACGCTTTTCTGACAGTCTACCCCGACTTCATCACCCAGGCAAACAGCCTTATGAAACCTGACTCCCAGCTGTCTATACCCGAAGGGGGCAAACTCAATCCCGAGCTGCGCATACTCGCATTTCTGCGCATGGGCATCACCGACAGCCATCGCATGGCGCGATTTCTCGGAGTGTCAATCAACACCATCTACACCTACCGCAACCGCCTGAAGACACGCGCCATCAACCGCGACACCTTCGAGTCAGACCTGATGACCATCGGAGCCATCAATTAACGACCATGGAAATCACATGGACGTAGGGACGCGGCGTGCCGCGTCATCGTACTATGCGATGTGCCGTGCATTTGATGACGCGGCACGCCGCGTCCCTACAAATTGGGGGATTATGCGGTAACTTATTTAATTGTAGCGCGAGACGAGGAGGTCGATGAGTCCCTTGCGGTTGATGAATCGGATGCCGTTCTGGTCATACTCCACCAGCCCCATATCCTTCATGGTGTCAAGAGCAGTCATGAATGTGGTGCGCTGCACCCCGAATATGCTGTACAGGTCACGCAGCTTGCTCGTTATCGCTACATCAAGGCTTGACGGCTGCGTCAGATTGATCACCCAAAACGCCAGACGGTCCTCCATGGCACCGTGGGTGAGTTTGAGCATGCCGCCCATCGCCTTTTGCGCCGACATGCACAGTATATTCATGTAATTATACAGAAACACCTCGTCAGATTGCAGCAGTTTGATATAGTCCTGCTTTGCCAATTGCAGTATTCCGGTCGCTTCCCGTGCCGTCACAAGAGCGGGATAGTAGGTGTGGTGACCAAACAGATATTGCGGTGACAGCACATCCGGAGCTTTGAGCGTCTGCTGCAGCTTAAATCGTCCGTCATCGTTGGTCGTAGTCATTCTGACACTGCCTGAGATGACGAACTTTATGTGAGTGCAGGGTTCTTCGGGCTGCACGATTACCTCTCCCTGAGGGTATTTCAGGAAGTGGAAAGGTGTGGAGGTGATTATATTGGAGATACAGTCATAGCTCACTCCTTTGAAGAGCGGCAGCTGCATCAATACTTCATACATAGAATCCATGGCGGTCGTACTTACGAATATTTAACACGGCGGACACTCTTTTTGTTTTATGCGAGCTACCGTCAGCTGTGATTTCGCCTACGCCGATACCATCAAGGCGGTAGAACTCACCGGATCCTATTGCACTCCAGCCTGATGGGCGGACATGCCACGGCATGTCCAATGCTATCTGCTTAAGATTATTTCGCTTGTAAAGGCGCGGCATAGCCGCGGCGGGAGCAGTAGCCACATGCGTTAAGTACCATGCTACTAGAGGAGTACAATGTCTAATTCTTCTATCGCTGCCTCTTTCATGAGGCGAGTCCGGCTACGAGGAAGGTCAGAGCGTAGAGCACCATGGCGCGGGCGGTTGCTCCCAGCAGACGGTTGAGCGAACGTCCGCTTTCGCGTGACATGCGACGGCACAGCGGCACGAGCAATCCTGCATACACTGCTACAGGTATCACTGCCAACCAGGCATCCATAGCAATCCATGCCGGCAACGTCAGCCCTACTCCAGCCAGCGCATTGACGGCATAAAGCCACACCATCGCACGGCTACCCCAACGCACAGCAAGCGTGTGCTTGCCTACAGCTTCATCATCGGCACGGTCACGGTAGTTGTTGACCACAAGCACGTTGGCACCAAGTAGCCCCATGCCGAGAGCCGCGCACCACTGCGTCACATCAGGCTGCAAGCCTGTGATGAGCCACGATGTCAGCAACACCGGTACGAGTCCGAAAAACAGCACCACAGCCACCTCCCCCAATCCATGACGGCTCAGCGGATACGGACCGGCACTGTAGGCAAGTGCAGCCACAGCTATTACAACTCCGGCAGCTATCAGCCACCAGCCGCCCCAATAGATCAGTCCGCACCCGCAGGCACAAGCCACGCCGAGTGTGGCAAAGGTGGCGCGCTTCATGGCTTGCGGTGTCAGGTCACCCTCGGTCACACCGCGGCGCGGACCTTCGCGCCCAGGGCGGTCAAGACCGTCTTTATAGTCAAAGTATTCGTTGCCGAAATTTGACGCTATCTGCGCCAGCACGGCAAACAGCATGCACAGCACCCACGGCATCCAGCGGATATCGCTGCCCTGCATCATGCACAGTCCCAGGGCTGTCACCACGCCAGCCACTGACACCGGGATGGTGCGCAGGCGCATCGCCTCTATCCATGCCTTACCTTTCTTTGTCATCAATCTGTAGCTTAGTCGGTGCAAGTGAGGCACTGTCGGCGCCATCGGGGACATCAAATCCAAAACAGCGGATTATGGCAGCGCGTATCCGCGCAGCTGGCGCGCCATCGGCACGTAGCAGGTCAAGAATGCGGCGCAGGTAGGCATTGCGATCTTTGAGTCCGCACACTCCGGCGACATTGCTGCCGGGGACCATCGATTTCTGATTATACACCCTTAGTACCGATGCGTAGTCGTCGGCGCGCAAATAGTCATTAAACTCGCGGCAGAACTTTTCATACATCGCCCTTGGATTGATTTCGTGCACGAGGTCGTCGATGTGGTCCTCAAGCTCGTTGATATTGTTGAAACGGCCGTCTACCCTGTACTCCATGGTGCGCTTGACCCTCTGGCGTGTATGCAGCAGAGCCTGGCGGCGCAGGTCGGTGCGAAACTGCCCCATTATACTCTTTTTCACCTTGGCAAAAGCCACATCCTCATTCTTGTCACATGATGCAGCCACTGTGCGGATGACCTCCTCAAGCATCAGTATATTCTCTATCTCAGCCACGTCAGGCACGAAAATCCCTTTGCGTCTGAGATATGCCACCTCTGTAGCGTCTCGGCGGTCGCGATCCACTATACCGTGGCTGTCAAGATGATGGAAACCTTTGAGGTCATTAAACGAGCGTGTAGCCTCTATGACCTTGTTGCATGAGCCGAGAGACTTCACTGTAAAGTCCTTGAATATCAGCGGATACAGCTTCGCGTCTATGCTGTTGACACCGTCTCCTTCTATAAAAAGCACCGGGCGGCGCGACCCGAGTATGGCAAGATATATCTCGTCAGTCAGCCCCTTGTCGGCTGGCAGTATGTCATAATCCCATCTGACCTCGCGGGCATCATAGTCTCTGACCCATATTATGGCTCCGGCATTACGGCTTGACGCGAAGTCGAGGTCATGCGTGGTGTAGATCAGGTGGCAGTCAGGACGGAGCGATTCGAGATGGTTCCATAGGTTCTCTGCCACGGAGGGGTGCATGAACATGGCTGGATCATCAACAAACACCACAGACTTTTTCGGCGCAAACAGCATCGCGCTGATATAGTATAGCACAGCCTTCTCACCGGTAGAGAGTTTATGGGGGGTATATGACGATGGATTGGAGACTCCGCGGGTCAGCAGCAGTTTGCCGTTGACCGGGAGTATCCCGTTGTCAGGAAATATCTCGCTCCATACCTTCATCATCCTGTCAAGACGAGTCTGGCTACGCGGTGACGAGTCAGAGCCGGCTATCTTGCTCTGCATAAGAAGCCCCACCTCCTCGTTGAGGAGCATCCGCAGCAACATCTCAAGCTGATTGCGTGGAGCCACATACACATCGGCAAGCGGCATGGACGCATACATTGTCTCTACAGACACCGGGGATTCATCATGATAGTCTGGATCATAAAGTCCATGGAGAGCGGAGATTGTAAATGCCCTGTCGCCGAGGTCGCTGCGCATGCGGCGCGTAAACCGCGATTTGCCGCTGCCGTTGGCTCCTATCACGATAGTCGGTCCGGTAAGTTCAAGCTGCCTGTCATGGCGGTTGACTGAGGGAGGGAGGTCGATAACCATAAAGTCAGAAATAAAATCAGGTTTAATATAGAGATTGTAGGGTCGCTACATGTAGCGACCGCCGCTTGCGACTGCTGATAACCCGCTGGTTAACGGTCGCTACATGTAGCGACCCTACAGATATGGGCGTGTTGTACCCACTTCCATACATTTCAATGACTCCGATGCCGTGTCAGCCGAAGAGCGGCGTGGGGTATTCGCCGCGGCGGTGCATGTCGGCGAGGCGGTCCACCACACCCTGACGGTCAGCCGCGTATGTCACCCCGAACCATCGGCTGTCGGTGTCAAGCACCTTGACCGTGGCTTCGCCTGATGCCAGCAGAGCGTCTACCACCGTGGGTATGCCGAATTCCGATTTCTCCTCTTCGCCATGTGCAGCGAGGAATTTCGCAAATTCGCGACCTGTATAGTCGAAATAATCGGGTGTGAAGCCCCAGAGATTCATCGACACTGGTGTCGCGCCGTCAAGTTCCACGGTTGCATCGCCTTCGTCGTAGACTATCGGTGTGCCAGGACCGCCGACATAGTGTATGGAGGTACGCTCGTGTATCTCCGAGAGATTGCCTTCGGCATTTTTGCCGCAGACGCCTCGTGACACTGAGCCGTTCTCGGTCAGTGTGTTGCCTACCTTGAAGCCCACCATGCAGTAGTCGCCCTTCTTGCCGCTATGCGATGACAGAGCCTTTCCTATCACCGCGAAGGCGTCGCTGCCATAGAAGTCATCGGCATTGATCACGGCAAACGGCTCCTTGACGGCATCGCGACCCATCCACACGGCTTGCCCCGTGCCCCAGGGCTTTGTGCGTCCAGCCGGGGCTGCATAGCCCTCGGGCAGTTCGTCAAGCGACTGGAACACAACCTCCACAGGTACATGCCCTTCGTACTTTGACAGTATCTTGGCACGGAAATCATCCTCAAAGTCATGTCGGATGACAAACACCACCTTGCCGAATCCGGCGCGGATGGCATCAAATATGGAGTAGTCCATGATTGTCTCGCCCGAAGGACCCAGAGGGTCAAGTTGCTTGAGCCCTCCGTAGCGGCTGCCCATGCCGGCAGCCATCACATATAATGTCGGTTTCATAGTCTCAATATGGTTTACTTGTCTATTATATCTAAGTCATACACTATGACATGGTGGTATTTTTCACCTGGGCGCAGTATCGCCGATGGGAATTCCGGATGGTTAGGTGCATCAGGAAACATCTGGCACTCGAGTGCCACAGCTTCGTAGTCCTTGTAATCCGCTCCGTGGCGACCTTCGGGAGTGCCGCCAGTCAACCAGTTGGCAGTATAGAGCTGCATGCCGGGATAGGTGGTCCTGACTGTCAGCCGCCTACCCGACGCAGGGCTATACAGTTCCGCACCCTTGATAAGAGAGCCTTTGCCGTCATAATCGTCAAAGGCATAGCAGTGGTCATATCCTTTTCCATGCAGCAGCGCGTCATATTGCTCAGCGATATCCCGTCCCACCTCTTTGGGGGTGGTAAAATCCATAGGGCTGCCCTTGACGTGTCTGAGGCGCCCTGTCGGTTGGAGAGTCTCGTCGGTCTCAACATAGGAGGATGCGTTTATGGTGAGCCTATGCTTCATGGCACTCCCCGAGCCTTCGCCGTCAAGATTCCAGTAGGCATGGTTGGTCATGTTTAAAGGTGTCGGGGCATCTGTCTCAGCATCATACTCTATGGTCAGCACGTTGTCATCGCTCCACTTGTATGTGACATCAGCAACCACGTTGCCGGGATAACCGCTGTCACCGTCGGGACTTTGGAGGGTGAAAGTCACGCTGTCAGTGCCGATGTCATACTTCCAGAGCTGGTTCTGGAAACCCTCGGGACCGCCATGCAGATGGTGGGGACCGCAGTTGACCGGCAGCTCATATTCTTTGCCGTCAAGAGCGAAATGTCCGCGGCATATACGGTTGGCATAACGACCAGGGGTCTTGCCCATCGTGGGTCCGTCATAAAGATAATCTGCGATATTCTTGTAGCCGAGCACTACATCGGCTATCTTGCCGTCGCGGTCAGGCACATTTATCTCCACGATGCCTGCACCTATGGAGCTGAGCACCACCGACGCTCCCTTGGAGTTAGTCAATGTTATGATTGCAGCATCGCCCTTGGACGTGGATGCCGTGTCAATAGTAATTTTCATGGGTCTTTAATCTAATGGTATAGCAAATTTAACCATTTTCCATTTCGTATGCCACAATATAGCGAAAAAGTGCGATAGAGGCATATCCCTAATCGCACTTTTATATGGTTTTGAGACCTTATGGCAAATTATTATGTCAGGCGAGACAAAGTATCAGAGCCTGGGCGGCAACCACTCGCATGAACATGGTCAACGGGTAGACTGTGGAGTATGCTACCGACGGGGCATCGTGACCTGTGGAACCGTTGGCGTAGGCGAGTGCCGGGGGATCGGTATAGCCACCGCTGAACAGACCCATTATGGTGAGATAGTTGATCTTGAATACGCCTCGGGCAATGACACCGACTATCAGCAACGGCACCACGGTGATGATGAAGCCCCAGATGACCCACCACATGCCTGTGGGGTTGAACACCGTCTCGGCAAATCCGGAGCCTGCGGATATACCCACCGATGCGAGGAAGAGGCAGATGCCGAGCTCACGGAGCATCAGGGATGCCGATGTGGATGTATAGGTAACGAGATGCACCTTGTAGCCGAAACGGCTGAGAAGGATCGCCACAACCAACGGACCGCCAGCCAGACCGAGTTTCATGCCGAAGCCGAGATTGATCGAGCCGAGGATGATACCGAACATGATGCCCACGAAGATGGTGATGATGTTAGGCTGGTTGAGACGCTTGAGCGAATTGCCGAGGCGTGTGGCGAGACGGTCTATGTCATTGAGATCGCCCACTACAGTCAGGCGGTCACCGATTTGCAGACGCAGGTCGGGAGTGGCAAGCAGGTCGATGCCGGCACGGTTGACGCGCGTGGCGTTGAGCTTATAGCCCTTGGTCAGACGTAGCGAGCGCAGGGTAGCTCCGTCATATTCATTCTTCGTGATAAGGATACGGCGGCTGACAACACGCTCGGGTGTCACCTCATCCCAGTCAAACGACTCGATAGGACCTACAAGGCTCACCAATCGTTTCTCGTCTGATGGCGACAGGCACACGAGAATCAGGTCACCTTTATGTATGGTCGATGACGCATTAGGCACATATGCCTCCTCGCCATCTGGCTTCACACGTGAAACCACCATGTCACAGTTGGCTATGTGATGAAGTTCAAGCACGTTTTTGCCGTCAAGGAGCGGATTGGTGACGCGGTAAGTGGTGATGTGGGGAGCGTTGGCAGATGCCTCATCGGCAGCCTCAAGCTCCTTTATCTCATCGTCAATCTTAACTTTGAACACCTTCTTAAGGACAAGCATCGTCATGATGATGCCGACCACTCCGAGCGGATAGGCAGCGGCATATCCCATTGACATGATATTGATTGCCTCGGGGGTGTCGGCAGTCTGCTGGGCGGCTGCAAGACCGGGGGTATTGGTCACAGCACCCGACATGATGCCGACAAGCGACTCGATAGATGTGCTGCCACCCTCAACGAAATATATCACAAGCACTGTAGCCACATTGAGGGCTATGCCGAGCAATGCAAGCATGTTGAGCCTTATGCCGCCCTGCTTGAACGACGAGAAAAACGACCGTCCGACCTGCAGACCTATCGAGAATATAAACAATATCAAGCCGAATTCCCTGATGAATTTCAGCACATCGCCGTTGACCACATAGCCGAAATGCCCCATCAGTATACCGACAAACAGCACGAAAGTGACTCCGAGAGATATGCCGGCTATCTTGATTTTACCTAATGCCACACCAGCCACTATTACAAAGCAATAGAGCACCAACGTACTGGCAAGTCCAGTATTGCCTGGCAGAAACAGGTCCGTTATCCAAGATGTATCCATCTGACTTGTTTAAAATTAGGTATATATAAGTTCTTTTAAAACAGTGGTAATAATCGGCGATGCAAGCGGCATCCAAGCCCCCTTGCGCTAAACAAGGTGCAAAGTTACTCAGTTTTTTGCAAAAAGTCGTAACTTTGCGTCCAAAAGTTTTCACACGACTCGGATGCCGACACGCCGTATCTGCATAAAAGTTTTATCATGGCATGTATTGCTGCTGGCAATATGTGCCATGACGGCATGCAGCACGACAAAGCATGTGCCCGAGGGCAAGTATCTGCTTGACAAGGTGCAGATTGTCATCGAGTCGGACAGTCTCGGCAACCGTCCTGCCGACATATCTTCTGCTGACTTGTACAACTACCTGCGCCAGGTACCCAATCACAAGGTGCTGGGATTTCTCAAGCTCCAGCTCAACACCTATAATCTCTCGGGATCCGACACCACAAGCCGCTGGAACCGCTGGCTGCGCCGCATAGGGCAGCCACCTGTCATCTACGACAGTGTGCAGACCCGCAATTCTGCCAACCAGCTACGCCTCGCCCTCGCCAACAAGGGCTATCTCGAGACCACCGTGACCGTAGACTCGGTGATGCGCCCTGACAAGAAGAAAGCATCGCTGACCTATCACGTCACTCCAGGCACACCCCACCGCATATCATCGTTTTCATACGAGATACCCGACTCGGCGATAGCCCGCATATTGCTGCGCGACACCGCCCGTGCCGAGATACAGCCGGGGGCGATATTCGACCGTGACAAGCTGGAGCAGCTTCGCACCGACATGGCAGCACGGCTGCAACGCCGCGGCTACTACGGATTCAGCAAGGAATACATCACCTTCTATGCCGACACTGCTGCCCGCTCTACCGATGTCGACCTCACACTCGTTCTTCATGCGCCACCTGTCAGAGGCTCCGTGCGCGAAGACTCCACAGCAGTCCACAACGTCTACCGTATCCGCAACGTCATTTTCGTCACCGACTACCAGCAGGGGCAACCAGTAAGCGATGCCATAGCCCAGGCGCATGAGATACAGCGCGACACCGAGGGTTACATCACCGTCTATGGCGATGACCATTACATCAAGCCGTCGGTGCTTATAGAGAAATGCTTCATCACCCCGGGCGCACGTTACAATTCGGCGATGGTGGACCGCACGTATGAATACATGGCGCAACTCGGCATCATCCGCTCCATCAACATAGAGCTGGTACCGGTCACGACTCCCGATGGTCAACCGGAGCTTGATGCCTACGTCCTGCTGATCCGCAACCGCAAGCAATCGGTGGCATTTGAGGTCGAGGGCACCAACAGCGAGGGCGACTTAGGCTTCGGCGTGGGTGTCACATACCAGCACCGCAATCTCTTCCACGGCTCACAGCTCTTCACTGCCAAATTCCGCTCAAGCTACGAAAGCCTCTCGGGCAACCTTGAAAACTTCATCAACAACCGCTACACAGAGCAGGCTGCCGAAGTAGGCATCACGTTCCCGAGATTCATCTTCCCCTTCCTGAGCCGCAGATTCAAGCACAACATCAAAGCCAGCTCCGAACTGGCACTGTCGTTCAACTATCAGGAACGTCCCGAATTCACGCGCATCATAGCCGGAGCCGGATGGAAATACAAGTGGAACAACCGCCGCGGCACACGCCGCAGCACATGGGACTTCGTGGACATCAGCTATGTGCACATCCCCAACTCCATCGACGATTTCATAGACCAGCTCAATCCGCGCATCCGCTACAGCTACGAGGACCACTTCATCATGCGCACGGGCTTCACCTACCAGTGGACCAACCGACGCATCCCCTCAGCCAACGCCGGGATACTCACCCGTAACCGCATCCAGCCGCGCGTCTACAACGTGCGCGCTGCCATTGAAACTGCCGGCAACCTGCTGTATGCCTACTCGTCAATATTCAAACAGAAGAAATCCGACGGTGTCTACAAGATATTCGGCACACAGTATGCGCAGTATGCCAAAGCGGAATTTGACTACACCGTGCTACGCAATTTCAACACCCGCCACGGACTGGCATTCCATGCAGGGTTGGGAGTGGCATTCCCCTACGGCAACTCGCGTGTCATACCGTTTGAAAAACGCTTCTATGCCGGCGGAGCCAACGGTGTCAGGGGATGGGCTGTGCGCACTCTCGGTCCTGGCGGTTTCCCTGGTGGCGATGGGGACAACACAGCCGATTTCCTCAACCAGTGCGGCGACATCAACCTGCTCCTCAGTCTCGAGTACCGCGCCAAACTGTTCTGGGTCCTTGAAGGCGCATTGTTTGTCGACGCAGGCAACATCTGGACCATACGCAGCTATGAAAACCAGCCTTATGGAGTGTTTAAATTCGACAAATTCTGGCAACAGATGGCGATGGCTTACGGTGCCGGACTGCGCATGGACTTCACATATTTCATATTCCGCATAGACCTCGGACTCAAACTCCACAATCCCGCCGAAGGTCAGCTCAAATGGCCTATCACCAAGATGAGCTGGAAGCGCGATGCAACTTTTTTGTTCGCGGTGGGTTATCCTTTCTGAAACAATCTCTTAATTACACGGATATGTCAAAAAGCCTCGTAATATTCGACCTTGACGGCACACTGCTCAACACCATCACCGACCTCGGCATAGCCACCAACCATGCCCTGCAACAGGAGGGTTTCCCCACGCATTCGATGCAGGCATACCCTTCATTCGTAGGCAACGGTGTGTCAAGGCTCCTCGAACGCGCACTGCCCGAAGACCACCGCACCCCTGAGGACATAACACGCCTGCGCAAACACTTTACCGAATATTACGACCAGCACGGAGCCGACCACAGCGAACCATATAAAGGCATCCCCGAACTGCTCGCATCTCTTCAGGAGGCAGGAGTCAACCTCGCCGTGGCATCCAACAAATACCAACGTGCCGTCGAAGCTCTCATCCACCGTTTCTTCCCCGAGATACGCTGGGCAGCCGTGGAGGGACAGAAAGAGGGAGTGCCCGTGAAGCCCGACCCCTCCATCGTATTTGAGATACTCGGCAAATGCCCCACCCCCAAGGATCAGGTGCTGTATGTAGGCGACTCAGGCGTAGACATGGAGACCGCCCGCCGCGCCTGCATCGACTCCGTAGGTGTGACATGGGGATTCCGCTCCGTCAAAGAACTCCGCGAATACCAGGCAACCAACATCGTCACCCTCCCCGCCGCCATCCTCCCCCTCGTCACCAACCCCACCTCCCCCTCTACCCTCCAACCCTTCATCTGATTCCCTGCCCCTCTCAACAGGGACATGCCTACTTACAGATCAATCTTTTGCTGCGGATAACTGACGAGATGAGATTGCCTTGACTTGCTATCATAAAACACCGTATAACTCTTGTAGGGACATGCCGTGGCATGTCCAACCATCAGGTGTTGCATTTGCGAGGGCTGCTGAAAGCGGACATGCCACGGCATGTCCCTACACCTTTACGATTCATCTTACATAACCAAAGATTGACCAGTAATAGGACAGACCTATGCAAAAGTCCCGGAGGGACGACCTCGTGCTTAACCGGGGATGAGGAAGCGGTGCAGCCGTGACGAGTCCACGGCAAGCAGGACCCACCAAGGCTCAGTCCCGGAGGGACGAATCAGTGGTAGCATTTCACGAAAGCTCACGTTCATCCCATTCGCGCCCAGTATGCCGATACAGCTTTTCAAGTTCCTCCTTACATCCCTCGCCTTTATGATGCACCTCCTGATTGCGCACATAGTTGATTATCGTATCCAGTGACATCGGGTCTTTGGATTCTGAGAAAAAGCCATCACACCATCCATCGAAATCTGGGAAAAGTCCGCTTTTACGCATCCATTGGCTGGTATGGCTCTTTATCTCTTGTATCAGTTTAGCTTTAGAAATAGATGAATGCACATTAACCACCATGTGTACGTGATCTTCGATGCCGTTGATACGGTATAGTGTACATCGACGCACTTTTAGAAGATGCCATATCATGCGGTAAAGATGCTCGCGAGCCAACATCGGAATGACTGGGCGACGCGATTTCGTTGCAAATACAAAATGCTGGATGTCAAGTGTATGGCTCATATGTGATAAATTTTTGGCTAATATAGTGATATTGCCATATAATAGCAAATCTGCTACCATCAATCCGTCCCTCCGGGACTTAACTTAATTGGTGCCGCCTGCCGTGGACTCGTCACGGCTGCGCCGCTGCCTCATCCACGGTTAAGAACGAATCCGTCCCTCCGGGACTAAACCTGTGGTGTCCTGGTCTGCCGTGGACTCGTCACGGCTGCGCCGCTGCCTCATCCACGGTTAGGCACGAGGTCGTCCCTTACGGGACTTTTCCTAAGATTTTATAAGATTTTACGAGGGTATTGCTTAATTTTTTCAAAAAAAGCGGGTTGGAAATTTGGCTGACTAAAAAATTAGTTGTAAGTTTGCGGTGTCAACTAATTTTTACGTTATATGAAAGCCGGACGAAAAAGACAGGTGCTCACCGAGAAGGAGGCGCAGATCATGCAGATGCTCTGGAGCCGCGGACCGATGTTTGTCAGGGAGATGGTGGAAATATACCCTGAGCCGAAACCCCACGTCAACACGGTATCGACCACAGTGCGCATACTTGAGGACAAGGGTTACGTCAGCCACGAGTCGGTGGGCGGATCGCACCGCTACTACGCAGTGGCACGCATGGAGGATTTCCGCGAACGCTCGCTGACTGACTTGGTGCGCAACTATTTCAACAATTCTTACAAGTCCGCGGTGTCGGCTCTGGTAGAGGACGAGAAAATCTCCGTCGAGGAGCTCCGCGAGATAATAGACCTCATCGAACGCAAACAAAACACCTGAAGCCATGGGCACACTTTTCTCCTACTCCATCTATTCTGCCATCATCATGGCTATGCTCTATCTGACCTACAAGTGGGTGCTCGCGGGCGAGAACCAGCATCGCGCCAACCGTGCCATCCTGCTCTCCATCTACGCTGTGTCAATGGGCACATACCCGATGATGGTGTGGATCCGCTCGCTGATGGCTCATACGTCCGATACTGCCGTAGCCGCTACCGTAGACATAGAGCTGCCCATAATAACAGCTGCTGATGTAACCGACAGCCCTGTAGCGAATATTTTGCTCTGGATATATCTCGTCGGGATGCTGGCTGTGGCAATACACACGGTCATCACATGGCTGCGACTCGCCAATATCGTGGCGCATGGGCAGCATGTGACCATCGGCAGATACACGCTTGTGCTGACCGACCGCAAGGACATCGCTCCGTTCAGCTGGCGACGATACATCGTAATGAACGAGACCGACTATACCGAGAGCGGCAATCTGATCCTATGCCATGAGACGCGCCACCTCGACCTCCATCATCCCATAGACCTTATGGTAGCGCAGATAGCCGCCATCATAGAGTGGTGGAACCCCGCCGCATGGCTCATGCGCGAGGAACTGAAGACTGTGCACGAATACCAGGCTGACAGCTGTGTGCTCGCCGCTGGTGTCAATGCGCGTGACTACCAGATGTTATTGATAAAAAAAGCTGTTGGCGCGAGATTCCCGTCACTTGCCAACAGCCTCAATCATAGTAAACTTAAAAAACGTATCACCATGATGTACAATCAAAAAAGGTCGGCGAAGCGTCGCATGCGCGCCCTCGCCCTGCTGCCCGCTCTCGGAGCAGCCGTGTTAACAGCCAATCTGCCCGCAGTGGCATCGGTCATGTCCGAAGCATCCGCTGCCGAGCTGTTCAGCCAGTCAGCCGAGCCGACGGCTCCTGCCAGCAAAGTTACAAAAACTTCCGCAAACCCGGCAGATGACAGCAAAGTTTATGATGTCGTAGAGCAGATGCCCGAATTTCCAGGAGGCATGAAAGCAATGCTTGACTACCTCGGTGCCAATCTCAAATACCCTGCCGGACAAGAATGCGCACAGGGTCGTGTAGTGGTGAAGTTCGTAATCAACAAGGACGGCTCCGTAGGCGACACCGAAATTATTAAGTCGCTCGGCGAGGCGTTTGATGCCGAGGCTGTGCGCGTCGTCAAATCAATGCCCCGCTTCACTCCCGGTATGCTCAACGGCAAACCTGTAGCAGTCTACTACGTCCTCCCCGTCAATTTCAAAGCAAGTGAACCAGTCCAGGATGCACCCAAGCAGCCTGGCAGCAAGAAAATCACCATCAGATATAATGAAAACGCCTCTGATGCCCCTGCCAACTCGTCCATGGCTGATGCAATAATCAAAATCAACGGCGAAGAGATACCATACGATCAGCTCAAGTCCATACCCTCCTCATCCATCGCATCGATGCAGATAGACAAGAGCGGTGACCGCCCCGTCATCCTCATCACCACCAAGTAACATACTGACCTTATAGCAATAGCCCATGCCGCGGCATGCCCTCCCCGTAGGGACATGCCACGGCATGTCTGCATTAAGATTGACCAAATATGGGCACATAGACGTAGGGATGGGGATGGAAGGATTTCGCGGCAGAGCTGCGAAGGGAGCAGTAGCCACATGCAAGCAGACCGTCAGGTCTG
>ENA-ORNQ01000173-ORNQ01000173.1-human-gut-metagenome-genome-assembly--contig:-NODE-173-length-70909-cov-15.021636_pt1 | contig 70909 bp, 63 predicted proteins | sample MGYA00242116_ERZ509024 | MGnify/ENA primary metagenome ERZ509024 (study PRJEB26280, sample SAMEA2338697) | human gut metagenome | biome: human gut; feature: human-associated habitat; material: faeces...
AGGGACATTCCGTGGCATGTCCGCCCCGCCACTCCTATCATGTCATCCCGTTACACAGCAAGCGGACATGCCACGGCATGTCCCTATACCCTGGCTGCCTCAATCAAAGATTACCCTCTGACAACCCTCGCCAGAGGGTAACCCCGTTTTGTCGCATGGGATGTGGATGTATTGGGCGATGTCTCCGTAGGAGACCCATATGTTAGGCAGGGGTCACACAAGCTGTAAGCTTGGCTGACCCCTGTTTCGCATCCATCCGCCACATTATCATCGCCTCTGTAGTAGGAATACCCATATAAGCAGGGTGCGCCACCTACAGCGGCGTATGTTTTGTGTCATCGCCCGTACAGGAGGGCGTTGCAAATTCCAAGTTGTAGGGCTGCACCCTGGTGCAGCCGAAATCCATGGGCTGATTATCAACATGTTGGCGGATGCACCAGGGTACATCCCTACAATTTAAGGTGTGTTTTACGAGTTTTGCATCACCTCCACTGCCTAACACGTCAGCCTCCCACGGAGGCAAAATCCAGCATCGTAATACCTACAATGGTGAAAAAAGAGGCACGTCGGAGACGTGCCAGCCGTGCGAAACCCCATGCACGGGAGCGTTAGCGACCGTACATGGGGTAGAGGACCACGGCCTGGCGTGGGTCATCAGGGCTTCGTCGTCGAGGAGGGTGGCGGTGTGACCGTCGGCTATGACGGTGCCGTGAGTCATGATGATGGTGCGAGGTGTCGTTCGGGATGGGCGAGTATATTCATGAACTCTTGTTTTCCTTTGGGGCTTTATCCGAACTATCATTTTGGTCTATCTCAGACCTGATTCTCTCATTAAATGCTTTATCTTCCCCTCGGAGTAATCTTACAAGCCTGTATACCCATGTTGAGGGTTCATGTTCTGCATATCGAGTATGATCAAATGACTTAGCCTGTGCTTCTGCAAATTTTATTGCTTGACCCTCATTCCCATATTGACTCAAATAATTGTGCATGTTAGGGTCATTCTTTTTATAGGAAAAACCTTTTTCATGCTTAGCGATAAAATCTGTAATGGCTTTTTGATATTCCTTTCTTGACATTGATGTTATCCTGTTCGCAAAATGGAATATATACCAAAGCTCAAAGGCTTCATTGCTCCAGGCACACCCGATATTGTTGCTTTCCGCCATCTGTATAGCCGCATTGAAATCTTTGGCAGGGAAGCTGTCTTTATCGAAAACAGCCCACACGCTGTCATATGGCTTGTTTTCTTTAATCGCTTTGGATTTCAGCTCTATAGCCTTATTGACCACCTGTATTGTATTTATTTTACCTCCTTCACATTCGATGTCGTACACCATCCCACCTCTGTTTATCCTTCCGAACGAACGGAAATAGTTCGGCTCAGTTTTCTCTCCTTCACAGACAATCAGTATGCGACAAACAACCTCCACTGGCTTATGCTCGGAGGTATTCATCTTAAATGATGATAACGAAACTGATTTTAAGGACTTTTTCTTTGCCATTTTAATTGTTTGTATCGTACGTTATGAATGGAATAGCTCCATATCTCCCTTTTATATAATTTCGTTCTAAATTACCATCACCTCTCGGTTTGGTGCCGTCTGGGAGCACAATATCAGTCATGCGGTATAAATCCGTGGATTCTAACCCATCTTTTTCGGTAAACCAGATCTGGTCCCTTCTCAATAATTTTGCAGATAGGAGATTGGTGTCATGTGTTGTGAACAGAAGTTGTGCATGCTTGGGATTGGTTTCAACGCTTGTGAACAATCGGACTATCTGCTGTGAGATTAAAGGGTGCATCTTTGCATCCAGCTCATCAATCACAAGAATTGAGCCGCAGTTGAGAGTGTCAAATATCGGACCTGCAAGTTCAAAGATTTTCTGTGTACCTTTGGATTCGTGCTCTGCAAATTGGAATTTATAATTTCCTGTAACAGACCCGTTGGCATCATACATATTATGTGATGAATAGACTTCCAGTTTCACCGGCTGCTTTTTCGGTCTGTATTCTGCTGGAATTTCAGACAAGTCAACTTCCTGCTCCTCAATATCGATATTGGTAAAACCTAATTGGAGCTTACGGAAAAACTTCATAGCTTCATCGCAGATTGAGCCATGGACTTTGAATTGATGTTTTGTGAAAACACTATATCCACGATGGTCTAATCCTGAGATGGTATTGCACTCAAGTTGAAAAAAAGACAGAACATCTTTGCTTATTTTGCCTCCTAATTGAGCGACTAACGACAGAAACAACCTGTTGTCATTGGTCATTTCCTCGCGGTCTATCCCTTCTGGAAATAACTTCTCATTTACAGCTATACCATCATCTTCACGCACAAATAAGACGTGTTCTTCTGAATCAGGCTTGACGAACAACCATTCTTTGACAATGTGTGTGGAGTTGTTTTCAAACCCGTATCGGACTTGTTCGTCATCATTGTTAAGATAGACTATCTCAAAATGGGTGGATTTGTCGGGAGCGTTGTCCGATGACAGCCTGAAAGGGTCGTATGTCAACTCATCATTGTCATTCAGCTTAACAGAGTGCCTCACAATATAACTCATAGTTGCGATGGCTTCTATGAGATTGCTTTTACCGCTGGAGTTCGCGCCATATACAGCCGAAACTGTCGAAAAGCGATGTTTCCGTCTGCTCGCGATGCTTTCCTTAGGGTCGTCCTGGATAGAGGTGGGTACAAACGTAAACGTCCGTTCAAAATTAAACGAACGGTAATTGCCAACAGTGAATTGAAGTAACTTAGCCATGTGGTAGCGTGACATTTTTGAATGCGTAAATTTAATGATTAAAAACCAGAAAGTAACAGCGTCGTGAGAAAAAATCTCAAATTTAACATTTAATCAGGTTGGTCAAACATAAATTTGCAATAAAAGATTCTTTTACATATATTTGCAGAAACCCCGCGATACGTGGCACCTCGGAGGAGGATTGATGCCGGGTATTGGGTGGTGTTTTTTAGAACGAAGGCGTTTGCTGCGCTTTGATTCTTGGCTCCAAGAAACGACCAATTTCACAATCATAGTCAAGGTTGAAGCAATGAGATGTCCGTGGGTAATCATATCCATCGGTGACCTGTGGTCACAGGGTGGATTATATGAATATTACACGCGGGGTCATCATTGCTCATTCTACTATGATGGGCTTTGGTCGGCCTCTTGGAGCAGGATGAGCAATAGTATGGCTCCCGTTTTTTTATTCATAATTATCCACGCTCCGCAATGAAAAAACTGACTGCTGACAAGTTGTTTGATACATCCATGCTAACTCCGATACCAAGTATCGGAGATAATAACCACCATATATACTTCCGCTCGATAAATGACTTCATATCCTTAGATACGAAGATTTATAGATATATGCGGCTTGACCATATGATGGATATGCTATTACGGTCGCAGCTGTATGTCAGTAACCGTAGATATTTTACTGATATAAAGGATTGGAATGGTGAAGAGAAATGGATTCCTCAGCCTAATATGCTGTTTCGTCCCGTGTTTATTCCGTCCTATCGTGACAAGAAGTGGGTAAGAGAGGCCGAAGAAAAGAAAAATTACGCAATGAGGTTGTGTGTCTTGTGCTGGACTTTAGATGAACTAAACAATGGTTCGGTTGACGAAAATTTTCTGATGTGGAAAGCCTATAAATCATGCGATTTGATGTGCCGAGTCGGTACTACTATTGACAAATTCATACATAATATTCAGCCTCCTTGTGATGTAGTTATCTCAGATGTGAGTTACGGGACCAATCATTCAGGAGCATACCCTGACCGATTGACATTTAATAAATCCATATATTATTCTGCCGAAAAGGAAGTGAGGGCGGCTTTCCTTGATACATCATCTCATTTGGAAGTCAAAATTAAGGACATGGATGATTTTATTGAATCAATCACTTTATCTCCATTTCTGCATCCAAATATTGAAAGCATGATGATGCGCATGCTGAAGAATAGTTTCCCAAGGTATGAGTCAAGATTACATCAGTCAAAACTCATGGAATATAACAACTACAAGGATAACAATACCTTCAAGAAATTTAAACCAAACCCTAAAAAGTAATCATATGAGAAAAATTTTAACAACCATGTTGATTCTGACAATCGGATTGTTGGAGTCAATGCAAGCCGACACTTTTCGTGATGGCATTTTCGGGTATTCGATTTTATCTAATGCGAAAAAAACAGTAGAAGTGTCTGGGGCTACCTCAGTATATTATAGCCCCCTATGACGGACAGACGTGTTATTATGATGAGTACACGGTTCCTGAATATGTGACTCATGAAGACCAAACTTATTCGGTAAAAGCTATTGGTGCCGGTTGTTTTAGCGGATTACAGCTTTATTATGATCCAACCGTTATTCTTGATTATGCAAAGCGAGTTTTTCTTCCTGAATCGGTTAACGTGATAGGGGGAGGAGCATTCCGTTGCTGTTATGAGTTGGAAGAGATTAATTTTCCAGAATCTCTTATTGTGATAGAAAAAGAAGCCTTTCAACACTGTTATCGGTTATCCTCATTGACGTTGCCTGCATCGTTGAAAAGTATTGGTGAAAACGCTTTCTCTACAACTTCATACGGTACTTCATCTTCCTTAGAGATTATTTACTGCAAAATGCCAGAACCAATTGAATGTAACCCAGGGTTTTCCACTACTCTGATGCGCCATGGTATTCTGTATGTGCCAAAAGGTAAAAAGAGGCATATTCGAAAGTATATCCTTGGAGCGAATTTTGGGATATCCGCGAAATGGACTTTGATGCGGACATCGATGACCTGTCAGCTGATTATGCTAATGTGTCCGTGACGGCAAGCAACGGTCGCATCATAATCTCCGGTTTGGGAGGGGATGCATTCGCCAAGGCGTACAATTTGCAGGGCGCGCTGGTGGCGGAGACTGCGGAGCGTGTCATTGACAGCCTGTCGCCTGACCTCTACATCGTGTCGGTCGGCGGCAAAACCTTCAAGGTGATGCTGAAATAACGGCGATTGCATCGCAAAGCCGTGTCATCGGGGACGTGCCTATGGCGCGCCCCCGATTTTTGTTTGGTGTAGTGGGATGTGGATGTATTGGGCATTTCGCCGAGTGCGGACATGCCATGCCATGGCATGTCCCTACACCCTGACTGTCACAATCAGAGAGTATCCCCGTTCTTGTAGCATGGGATGTGGATGTATTGGGGGATGTCTCCATAGGAGACCCACACGTTAGGCAGGGGTCATGCAAGCTGTTCAGGCTTGCATGACCCCTGTGTTGCATCCATCACCCCCATTATGACCGCCTCCGTCGGAGGCGCACCCCCAGGCAAAGTGCGCCGCCTACAGCAGCGTATGTTTTGTACCATCGCCTGTACAGTGGTCAGGCAGACCTGCAGCCAGCCTGACCACTGCCTAACATGTCCGCCTCCGCCGGAGGCAAGAGTTCTTATTGTAATTTCTTTGATAGAGGCAATAAAAGCATATTGGATGCGTTTCAATCGTGAGAATTTATATCGAATATTTGCAAACATAATATTTCAGCAGTATCTTTGCGTTCCGAATAATTGTAACAAATTATGCTTTTTCGGAATTGCCATATGCAGATACAACGCGACATATACCTTGATAAGGTGATAGAAAGCCGTCACAACGGCATGATAAAAATTATAACTGGTGTCAGACGTAGTGGTAAATCCTATCTCTTGTTCAATCTTTTTGCGGATTGGTTGAGAAATAATGGGGTTTCTGAAAGTCATATAATTAAAATTGATTTGGAAGATCGTAGAAACAGAGCTCTGCGCGACCCGGATAATCTTTTGGAATATATAGATTCCAGGATGCAGGATGCTGATATGTACTATATCCTGATCGATGAGATACAGCTGGCTGACGAATTTGAAGATGTGCTCAACAGCTATCTGAAGATAGACAATGCAGATGTTTTTGTGACAGGCAGTAACGCGAAGTTTCTTTCAAAAGATGTGATAACCCCTTTCCGTGGACGGGGGGAGGAAATCAAGGTTTTTCCCCTGAGTTTCAGCGAATATATGTCGGTCTGCGGCAAGTCTGTTGAGCTGGGTTTTGAGGAATATATGACATATGGCGGCTTGCCTCAGATTGTTGAATACGATTCTGCCGAACGCAAGGTGAATTATCTGAAATCTCTTTTTACGGAAACATATCTGACGGATATAAAAGAGCGATATCAGGTTAAAAATGACGAGGAGCTGGAGATTTTGCTTGATATTATATCGTCGAATATTGGAGGCCTGACCAATCCTACCAAGCTGGCAAATACTTTTCTGAGTGAAAAGAAAGTCACGCTATCAGACAAGACCATAAAGGCGTATCTTGACTACATATGTGATTCTTTTCTGGTGGAGAAAGCGCAACGATATGATGTGAAAGGGAAAAAATACATCAGTACGCCGTATAAGTATTATTTCATTGATCTCGGATTGCGAAATGCACGGCTTAACTTCCGACAGCTTGAAAAGACCCATATGATGGAAAACGTCATATACAACGAGTTGCGTATAAGGGGGTTTAATGTAGATGTAGGTATTGTTCCTGTAACTGTCCGCGATGCCGATGGCAGGCAAAGAAGGGACAGCTATGAGATAGACTTTGTCTGTAACAAGGGTAATCAAAGGTATTACATACAAGCTGCCTACCGCATGGAATCGGAAGAGAAAATCATGCAGGAACAAAATTCCCTGCGAAATGTCAACGATTCTTTTAAGAAAATCATAATTGTTGGCAATCCCATCCTTGTGGAGCGAGACAATAGCGGAATAACGACAATCAGCATCTATGACTTCTTGCTCAATCCTAATTCTTTAGAGCTATAGGGATGCGGATGTAAGGAATATATTATGTAGGTCTCAGAGCAAACGGCTTGAGAAACCACTGCCTAACATGTGTGCCTCCCACGGAGGCAATGGGGTCACAGGCCGGCGCGGGACATCAGGGCTTCGTCGTCGAGGAGGGTGGCGGTGGGACCGTCGGCTATGACGGTGCCGTGAGCCATGATGATGGTGCGGGGGCAGGTCTGGCGCACGAGGTCGAGGTCGTGGCTGGTGACGATGACGGTGTGGTAGAAGTCCTGTATCTGCTTGATGAGGAGGCGGCGTGCGTGAGGGTCGAGGTTACTTGACGGCTCGTCGAGCACGAGGATGTCAGGCTCCATGGATAGAACCGTGGCTATCGCTACGCTACGCTTCTGTCCTCCGGACAGTCGGTATGGTGCCTGATGGCGCAGGTCGTCGACGCCCACTGCCTCCAGAGCGTGGCTGACGCGCCGCTCCACCTCCTCTTCGGTCAGCTTCATGTTTCGCGGACCGAAAGCCACATCTTCCTCCACCGTGGGCATGAAAAGCTGGTCATCGGGATTCTGGAATACCAGACCCACCGTGCGCCGTATCTCTGGGAGGGTCTTCTTGGTGATCATCACGTCGCCGATGACGACGCTGCCCTCCGAGGCTTGCAGCAGACCGTTCATGTGGAGCATCAGTGTCGACTTGCCCGCGCCGTTGGCACCGACGAGAGCCACTTTCTCCCCGTGAGTGATGAGGAATGACACCCCGCGCAAAGCCTCGAAGCCGTCGGGGTAGCGGTAGTGCACGTTGTCAAATTTTACGTAATGGTGGCTCATAGGTCAGATGCGGTTGAAAATATGTGTGAATAGCAACGGTATGTCGTAGATGCGACCTGCCACGAACAGTGCCGTCCAGACGATGACAAACAGGGTGTCGCTCCACCTCCAGCGCAGCGGATGGCTCAGCGGGAACATGCCGCTGAATCCGCGTGACAGCATGGCGCGGTGGAGCCGCTCGGCGCGGTCGGCGGTGCGGAGCAAAAGTTGTCCGACAAACACCGCCCAGAAACGCATGCCATAGGACGTGCGTCCATAGCCTCGCGCCGTGCGCGCCATCTGCATGGAGCGCGCCTCCTGAAGCAGCACGAATATGTAACGGTAGAGCAGAAACAGCTGCGTGGCAAATATGTCGGGCAGCCCGAGCCCTTTGAGTCCACGGCACACGCTGATGAATCCCGACGAGAGAATCAGCAGCAGAGTTGCTTGGACTGAGAGCAGTCCGCGCACGATAATCGACAGGAACTGTATCCACCCCTCGCTTATCGCCACCGTGCCGATATGTAGCATCGGGCGATGGTCAAACAGGGGGTTGAATATGCCTATGAATGCGATGAACGGCAGCGTGTAGAGCGATAGCTTCAGCACTCTGCCATATGAGATGTCAGCCATGGTGCAGCCGACCAGTGGATAGATGGCGAAGATGATGATGCCGCCGAGATTGTCGAGCGGAAAGCTCAGCACTGCCACTAAGTATGCCACCGTCACTATGAGTTTGGCGCGGACATCACGGACGCTCATGGATGACGTGGAGCGGCTTGAGGTCCGCTCCACGTCGTTGAGGGTCAGCAATGCCTTGTCGATGGAACTCATAGACTCGGGTGTATGGTATGTGTGTGGTTATTTCACCGGCTGGGTGGCATGGCGGCGATGGCGCATGCAGGTCAGTATCGCCCATGTCAGTATGACCACCATGGTGCATCCGATGATGCCTGACCATGTGCTGTCATAGTCGGGAAGCACGGAGGTGACACCCTGCACGCTGGCGAAAGCCGAGCGTGTGGCTGCTGCGGTGTCATTGATGATGTCGGTGGAGCCTGTCAGCCGTTCTATCGACCATTCCAGTCCGTCGGGATGCGATGAGGCAATCCATGTGAACGTGATGCCGAATATGAGAGCCAATGCTCCGAACACTATCATCACAGGGCGCACCGAGCGAGTTTCCTTAGCCTGTGACTGCGCCGGAGCTTCGCTCAGCAGCAGCGACGGACGTGTCTTGGCAACGAAATAGAGCAAGAAGCCTGTAGCGATGCCCTCTCCGGCTCCGATAGCAAAGTGAATCGAGGTCATCAGGGCGAAGAACTGGTTCCAGCTCAGAGCCGTGATGCCCGACAACTCTGTCTCGGCAGTTACAAGGACAGCCCCGGCTTCAAGCCCGACGATACAGCCGAGGATTGCACCGAGAAATATACGCCATGGAGTGAGCGAGCGCCCTGCAATCCAGCGATATACCAGTGCGTAACCTATGAATGTGGTGCATATGCCCATGTTGAGTATGTTGCAGCCTATAGCCATCAGTCCGCCATCAGCAAACACGAGACACTGCACCACCAGCACCGATGCCACCGTGATAAGTCCAGCCCACGGTCCCAACAGTGCTGCAGCAAGTACACCGCCCACTATGTGCCCGCTCGACCCAGTGCCGGGGATGGAGAAATTGATCATCTGGGCGGCGAATATGAATGCTCCTATCACCCCCATGAGCGGGACGATATTGGTGGAGTCGGATTTCTTTACCTTGTTGGCTGCCACAATCAGGGCTGCCACTGAGACTACGGCGGCTCCGGCTGCTACTGCCGGCGACACCAGGGCATCTGCCATGTGCATACTTGGATATACAGGTTATAAGGTTACACAATAAGGGATAATATGGTGAATGTTAAAAATAAAACAATGCAATGTCGCGATTTGTTTGCCGTTGCCACGCCTAAGGCTCGAGATGGTAGTAGGGACGCGGCGTGTCGTGGCATGTCCGCCTGCATGCAAAATTGTCGTCAATGGGGGTGCGGACATGCCACGGCATGTCCCTACACTATGCGCTACGGATGGTTTGGGATATGATAAAGGCAGCCGGTCATCGCGATGACCGGCTGCCTTTATGGTATGCCTATTTCTTTGGGGCTATGTGGTTACTGCTGCGAAGCCTCTACCTCGGGGGCGATGAGCTTGTAGCCCTTGCCGTGGATGTTGATGATCTCGATAGAGGGGTCATCCTTGAGGTGCTTGCGGAGCTTGGTGATGTACACGTCCATGGAGCGGGCGTTGAAGTAGTTGTCGTCGATCCAGATGGTCTTGAGGGCGAAGTTGCGCTCGAGAATCTCGTTGACGTGGGCGCAGAGGAGGCTCAGAAGCTCGCTCTCCTTGGTGGTCAGCTTGGTCACCTTGTCGTCGACCATGAGCACCTGCTTCTGGGTGTCAAAGGTGAACTTGCCAATCTTGTACATGGTGATTTCCTTGCCCTTCTTGCCCTTGACGCGGCGCAGGATGGCTTCGATACGGAACACCAGCTCTTCCATCGAGAACGGCTTGGTGATGTAGTCGTCGGCACCGATCTTGAAGCCTTCGAGGATATCGTCCTTGAGCGACTTGGCGGTGAGGAATATGATGGGGACTTCGGAGTTGACCGTGCGGATTTCCTGGGCGAGAGCGAATCCGTCCTTCTTGGGCATCATCACGTCGAGGACGCATAGGTCGTACTTGCCTTTCAGGAAAGCCTTGTAGCCGGCTTCGCCGTCGGGGTAGAGGTCGGCGTTGAATCCTTTGGCCTGGAGATACTCGCGCAGCAGCATGCCTAAGTTCTCGTCGTCCTCGCAGAGCAGAATACGCAATCTTTCTTCCATAATTAATCAGAGTTTAGTGAGTGGTAAGACAATTATAAATTTCGATCCATGACCGAACTCGCTTTCGGCTGAAATCTCGCCTCCGAGTTCGCGCACCATTTTGTTGACATAGGCAAGTCCGAGACCGAAGCCTTTGACATCATGGCGGTTACCGGTGGAAACACGGTAGAATTTATCAAATATTTTTTTCAGGTCCTCCTTCTTGATGCCGATGCCGTTGTCGGCTATCTCTATGCGCAGCCGTCTGCCCGGCAGGTCGGAGGTGGTGACTTTGAGTTGCAGAGGCGCGTCCTCGCGGCGGTACTTGACGGCGTTGTCGAGGAGGTTGAATATCACGTTGGTGAAGTGCATTTCGTCCACAGCCACTATGCTGTCCTCTGCGTTGAGGTCGGCAGTGAGGCTGCCCCCATATTTCTCCACCTTGAGCTTGAACGTGTGGACTATGTTGGCTATCGCCACGTTGGCATCCACCTCCTGGAGCTTCAGGTTTGCGCTCTGGCGGTCAAACATCGACATCTGTAGCACCTTCTCCACCTGGAAGCGAAGCCGCTTGGTCTCGTCGTTGATGACCGTGGCGGTGTGCTGGAGCATCATCGGCGACTTGCGCACCGCGTCGTCGTTGAGCATCTGCGCTGCAAGTGAGATGGTGGAGATGGGGGTCTTGAACTCGTGGGTCATGTTGTTGATGAAGTCGTTTTTCATCTCCGTGAGCTTCTTTTGGCGGAATGCCACGATGATAGTGTAGAGGAATATCACCAGAAGTATCAGGGTGAACACAAACGACGGTATCATGAACTTGACCGTAGAGAATATATAGTTTGCCTTCGTGGGAAAGTAGACCTGTATGTAGTTGACCCGTGACCCTGGATCGTTGGGAAACAGAGCCTGCACATACACGCTCCCTCGGTCGTCACCCTCGGGAGGGGTGAAGCCGTCGGTGCGGTACACCGGGCGTCCGGCGCGATTGACGATGGCAAATTCAAACGGCAGATCCAGTCCGTTGCTCTCCAGCTCGGTGCGCATGTATCCGCGCACCATCGTCGAGTCGGCGCGTTCGCGTATGGGGCGGTTGCTCGACTGGCTGAGTATCGTGAGTATCACCTCGTTGAGCAGACCCTTCTGATACAGGTACTGACCGCGCAGGTTGTCATGGTTGCTCTGTAGCGAAGTGGCTGACCCGAGCTTGATTTCGTCGTTGATGCGGATGTCCTCAACAGGAGATTCACTCCCGGAGGCGTTTTGCTGGAATTTGATAGAGCCGTTGACCATCTGTGTCTGGTCGGAGCGGAATCCGCTGGATGCCAATGCCGATGCGTCAAACATCGCGAAGTCCTCCGTCAGGTAATGGCGCGTCTCCTCCCTCTCCAGAGCGGTGGTGACGGCATACAGGCTTCGCTTGACCCCCTCGCTGAACTGGTCCTCACGCATGCGTATCATCTCCCGCATGTACATGATCTGCACATACAGGAGCCCTATGAACGTCAGGGCCATTATGAACGTAAGCAGCCAGATGGTTGATTTTTTCATCGTATATCAGTCGGAGTCGCGATGTAGCGCGGTGTTTTTTCAGGCTTATGCGCCATGCTGCTCATGCCTGTGCATCGTGAATCCTATATGTTTAACAATTAACCTTAAATAATGTTGAGTGTTAAAAATCCGATGACTCCGCCTCGTGATGCCTCAGAGCCTATTTTAACACACTACGGCAAATTTAACAAAAAATCTCCCAAAATTTCACACTTCCCCTGCATTTTCACCTAAATTATGATGAAAGCATCCTCCTGGTAGCTTTTACAATCCTTGCAGGGACATGACGCAATCCTGTTGAGATAGGGCTCGCGGTGTTAACCGCGAGGGGAGTAGTAGCCACATGCAAGCAAGCTGTCAGCTTGCGCAGCTTGTGGAAAACGGATTGCAGGGGAAACCGGCGGCGTAGCTGCCGGGGCAACCGCATGCATCAGCCCCGGCAGCTGACGCCGCCGGAATATGGGGGGCATTCTACCACAAGCTGCGCAGACCTGACGGTCTGCTTGCATGTGGCTACTGCTCCCTTCGCGGCTCTGCCGCGAAATCCTTCCAGCTCCAATCCCTTCAACAGCATTCAGACATGCCGTGTTTATGTCATCTTTTCGGGAGGCCACAGGATTCTTACTGCATTTGGATTATCATGGCTGTCTCCATGTGTTTTGGCAGCCTGCCGTCGGGCTATGCGCTTGAGGTGCTTGAGACGGCGGCGTTCTTGCGCTGCTTCGTGGCGTGAGGGTGCGCTGACAGGTGAGGGAGCGGTCTCCTCACTGGCGGTTTCTTCCACAGCTACATATTCCGCTGCTTCTCTGTTTTCCGCCGCTTCTCTCTCTGCAGCCGCTTTTTCGGCTCTCATGCGCGCCACACTTCTGTTGCTGGCAGCCAGACGTGCCCGTGCCGACCGTTGCTGAGCTTTCTTTATGAGGGGACATAGCAGCTTAACCACCACAGCCTCCATCTCGCTGAGCGGTTTGGCATACGCATACCCTTTGGCAAATTCGGTGATGATCATCTTCATCCTCTCGACATCAAGCGAGGGGCAGCACTGCCCGAGCGACTCCACCTGCTCCATGAGTCCGAGATAAAACTTACGTGACACGGGCATCTCCCATTTCGCCGCCTTGCGCCGGTGCCCTGTCCTGATTCTGTTTGCTTCCATAATAGTAGTTTTTTCCGCAAATCTACCATTAGTCCGCCTCCCGACCATGCGAAAACATCAGCACACCTTACCTCGCAATGCGATTCACCTACTTAGAAGATATTGCAGAGCTGCAGGTAAACACGTTTGTAGTATGGGTGTCGCAGAACTGCATTGAAACACATTGAAGATGTTGCAAAATTTAAAAATCCTCAGTGTGTAGGGACATGCCTTTGGCATGTAAAATCTGTATATATCTGTGTATCAGGCTACATGCCAAAGGCATGTCCCTACATCCATAGGCATAATTACCAGATTTGACGAGTTCTGCAACACCCTCAATTTGGTGGCGTTTGTTGCATGATTCCTGAGCTCTGCAACACCCTCAATAGTAAAGGCACGTCGGAGACGTGGCAGCTGTGCGAAACCCCATGCACGGAGCGTCAGCGAACGTACATGGGGTAGAGGATCACACCCCACAGAAAAACCTCGGAGAGGTTTTGACACGCATGTGGTGGCATCTTGCTTGATTATGTGCCGAAACCTCTCTGAGGTTTGCGTATATGGTGGTTCTCGAATACCCCATGTACGGCGCATGCCGCGCCGTGCATGGGGTTACGCACGGCTGGCACATCGCCGATGTGCCCCCTCGGGTATGGAGAATCGTCTATAAATTTGTAGGAACATGGCATGTTCCTCCTGAAATTGGTTCCATGAAATATGTGGATTGCATAGAACTCTTTCCATGCGATTTTAGCAGGTATCGCTCATTTAATGTACCGCCACTTTGCGGGTCACGTTGGCTGCACTTACAATATACACTCCTTGTGTGACGTTTATCGTTGTCTTGCTCTGCTTGATATCTCCTGCAGCGATGATGCGTCCATCCATCGTGCTTACGATGTATCTGCCATATCGCCGCCCGGAGGCGTTGATTTCAATGCATCCATCCGATGTCGTGATGTCGATGCTGTCGTCACGCGTGTCAGTCTCCATCTCGTCTTTTCCGGACAGAAAAGCAAAGTCTGTCTCCACGATATTCTTGAAATCACTCCACCCCCACGCCGCGCGGTAAGCCTCTGCCGAACCTATAGGGACGTAGAGTGTCTTATTTGGATCAGATTCAATATCAAACGGTGGCTCAGGTCCGGTACATAATGGCGGATTTTGTGGCAAAGCATAGACATCTCCTTTAGTCCCTTTAAGGCATGCTGAACCGAGCATAGAGAGGGTAGATGGCAGTTTGATGGATTCAAGATTGCAGTTGAGGAATGCATATGATGCTATTTTTTCCAAACCTTCATGTATTTTGACTGAGCTTAGTCTCTCGCAGAATCCAAACGCGTACTCATCAATTTCCTTAGCCATTTTGGGGATGGAGATCTCCGTTAATGCGCTGAATACCGCAAGATTGGATGGAATTACGGCAAGAGTTTCTGGCAATCGCATTTTCTCCAAATTATAGCACATATAAAACGCATGGGTTTGGATATCTGTGCAAGAGTTGGGCAAAATCGCCTCACTCAACAGTTCGCATCCTTGCAGAGCGTTGATGCCTATGCTTTCAAGACCGTCAGGAAAGTTTATTCTTTCCATGCGGGCATCATCAAAAGCGAAACCGCCAATAGATTTAATGGTCGTTGGTAAAACAAATTCTTTAACGCCACGATTGTTCTTGAAACATTGAAACGGGATTTCAGTTATGCCCTCTGGTACAACGAACTTGTCCATCTTCATGTGCTGGCAGTTCTGGAAGCTGCCTACGCCAAGAGATTTGAGGGAAGATGGAAGGGTTATATCTTCCAACATAGTGTATGAGAAAGCATACTGACCTATGGATTCAATATTGTCTGGCAATATTATTTTACGTAAAGGTAAGAGCTTTACATATTGGCCATGTACCTGCAGGTTGACATCATAAAATGCCCAATCTGGTATTTTGTTGTCTATGACAGTAACTTCTTTCAGATTAACAGACACGAGCTGCCCATAAAGTGACGCTTTCAATATTGTCTTGAAATCAGTTGCGTCAATCGGTCCCCCGGTGACAGTAAGCGACTCGATACTATTTATCCGTTCACCCAGAAGGCTCTCCAACTGTCCGGTCTCAGACACATGGACTGATACTGCTGCATCTTCTGATGCCCAACATGAGGCAGAATATATAAACAAAGATACTAACAAGAGGATTCTTGTTTCCATAGTGTCTGTAAACGTTTGGTTTATGTTCGGGTGAAAGTTTGTGGTCTCAATTAGTGTTACAGACAAATGTAATTAAAAAATGTTTGTAAACAAAGCGATATGCAAATAAAGTGTAAAATTTCTGAAATGTAAATTTATAGATTCTTGTTAAAGGCTGCTGGGGGTGGATATGAGGCAATAGATCTCAGTGATGTGAGTAGACTTTTTATGATTTTTGAGTGTTGGAAGGGTGGCGGAGTGTGGCGTATGTCGGGAAAATTTGTTAACTTTGCCGACTATTGGGGGCAGTGTGTCCCTACGGAATACTAAGCAAGCGTAAATGAAGATTGTCAATCTCATCATAATATGCGTGGCATCGGTGATGCTCTGTGGCTGCGGCGAATACCAGAAGGCGCAGAAGAGCAAGGATGCCGACTACAAGCTCGACTTCGCCCAGCGCGCCTACGAGAAGAAGCAGTATGTGCAGGCATATACCATCCTTGCCGACATCATACCGGCTTTCAAGGGCACTGAGAAGGCTGAGGATGCCTTGTATCTGATGGCTATGAGCTATTATGACAACAAGGAGTACAAGACCGCGAGCGCGTATTTCAAGAACTATTACACTCGCTTCCCTCGAGGCAAGTACACCGAGCTGGCGCGCTACTACTGCGGTTACGGCTACTTCCTTGACAGCCCTGAGCCCCAGCTCGACCAGAGCGATACGGTCAAGGCGATAGAGGAGTTGTCGAACTTCCTGGAGTACTATCCGCGCAGCGAGCGCACTCCGGCAGCCCAGAACGCCATTTTCGAGCTTCAGGACAAGCTGGCTCTCAAAGAGTTGGAGAACGCCGTGCTCTACTACAACCTCGGCACTTATCTCGGCAACAACTACGCCAGCGCGGTCATCGTGGCTCAGAACGCTCTCAAGAAATATCCCTATACCAAATATAAGGAGGATCTGGAGATGATAATACTCAAGTCGCGCTATCAGGAAGCGTCAAACTCGGTTGACGAGATGAAGCCGGAGCGTTTCCGCGACGTGGTCGACGAGTATTACGGCTTCATCAACGATTTCCCCGACGGCAAGAACCGCAAGGAGGCTGACAACATATTCAAAATCGCCAGCCGCCACGTCAAGGACGACACAGGACTTTAATAACGTTATTACATATATACAATCCCTTCAATTACAGCTGATTAATCTGATGGATTACAAGAAAATCAACGCTCCGCTCAACACTGTCACACGTGACATGATAGAGCTTTCTGAGGACACAGGCAATGTCTACGAGACCGTTGCCATCATCGCCAAGCGTGCAAACCAGATTGCAGGCGAGATGAAACGCGACCTGGAGAAGAAGTTGCAGGAGTTTGCCTCCCTCAACGACAACCTCGAGGAAATCTCCGAAAACCGCGAGCAGATCGAAATCTCACGTTACTACGAGAAGCTTCCAAAACCCACGCTGATAGCTGCCGAGGAGTACGTGGAGCATAAGATCTACTACCGCAACCCTGCCAAGGACAACCACAACCTCGACTAAGCGGTCACGCTCCGCACCCACACACATAACACCTTAACCATCTAAGCCATTGACACTCGTCAGATTTGCGGGCTGTAGAAATCCCGGGAGTCTGATGACGGTTGACGGCTTTTGCTATATTATAGATATCTCTAACCCCAAAACGCTCAGATGTAGGGACGCGGCGTGCCGCGCCATCGTATTGTATTTCGTATGTCATATCCTACGGCTTTTGATGACGCGGCACGCCGCGTCCCTACATCTGACGTGTCATCCTCTTTACTCCTTTCCCGATTATGCTGAGAATAGCTATCCAGGCCAAGGGCCGACTCAATGAAGACTGCATGGGGCTGCTCAAAGACAGCGGCATCACCACATCAGGCAGCAGCCGCAAACTCGTGGCACGCGCCAAGGGATTCCCTATGGACGTGCTCTATCTCCGTGATGACGATATCCCCCAGGCGGTGGCTATGGGCGTTGCCGACATCGGCATCGTCGGTCTCAACGAGATGGAGGAGAAAGGTCAGGATGTCAACATCGTCATGTCGCTCGGTTTCAGCGACTGCCGCATATCGCTTGCTGTCCCCAAGGACGCAAAGTATGACGGTCTGCAATGGTTTGCCGGCAAGCGCATCGCCACATCATACCCCCGCATACTCGGCAATTTCCTTAAGGAGCAGGGCATCGAGGCTGAGATCCATGAGATAGCCGGCTCGGTGGAGGTAGCTCCCGCCGTAGGCATGGCGGATGCCATATTCGACATCGTATCATCTGGCGGCACTCTGGTGCAGAACGGACTTGTCGAGGTGGAGCAAGTGTTCTACTCGCAGGCGGTGCTTATCGCCACCAAAGGTCTTGACGGTCAGAAACTTCAGGAGCTGGAACAGCTCAAATTCCGTTTCCAGAGCATCATCGGCAGCCGTGACATGAAGTACGTGCTGATGAACCTCCCTGAGAGCGCGATCGAAGAGGCTGTCAAGATACTTCCGGGCATGAAGAGCCCGACTCTTCTCCCTCTCGCAGCCAAGGGGTGGTATTCGCTCCACGCAGTCATCCGCGAGGAGGAACTGTGGGAGAAAATCGAACAGCTCAAAACCGTTGGCGCAGAGGACATCCTCGTTCTCGCGCTTGAAAATATAGTACGCTGAGATGGATATAGTCATCAATCCTCAGCGCAGCCAGTGGAAGGCTCTCACTGAGCGCAATATCCCTGACGATCCGCAGGTGACACAAGCCGTCGAGGCTATCATCGCCGACGTGCGTCGGCGTGGTGACGAGGCTCTGCGTGACATGGCTTCGAAGTTTGACCATGCCGTCATTGACGGGCTGGAGGTCAGCGAAGCGGAGATTGACGAGGCTTGCACCCTTGTGCCGGATAATGTCAAGGAGGCTATACGCACAGGTGCTGCCAATATCCGCCGCTTCCATCAGGCTCAGTTGCCTGACCCGGTCAAGGTCGAGACCATGCCTGGGGTAATGTGCATGCAGCGTCCTGTCCCTATCACCAAGGTGGGTCTGTATATCCCCGGTGGTCAGGCGCCTCTCTTTTCGACGGTGCTGATGCTTGCCATCCCTGCCACTATTGCCGGCTGCAAGCAGATCATACTCTGCACACCTCAGAGTGGCGGTCATAAAATTTCGCCTGAGATTCTTTTTGCTGCCCGCGAGTGCGGCATCCACAAAGTCTACCGCGTGGGTGGAGCCCAAGCCATCGCCGCCATGGCTCTTGGTACTGAGAGCATCCCTCGGGTGCATAAGATATTCGGTCCGGGCAACCGCTTTGTCACCAAGGCGAAGCAGATGCTCACCTCGGAGGTGGCGATTGATATGCCCGCCGGACCGAGCGAGGTGCTTGTCATGGCAGATGACACCGCCGATGCGCGGTTTGTCGCCTCAGATATGCTGTCGCAGGCTGAGCATGGTCCTGACAGCCAGGCGATATGTGTATGTACCTCCGAATCCATTGCCCAGTCCGTCCGTCAGCAGGTCGAAAAGATTTCGGCACAGCTGTCACGCAGCTCAAGCATTGAGAAGTCTCTGTCACACAGCCGCATCATCGTCATGGACTCCACTGACGAGATGATAGATTTCGTCAACGAGTACGCTCCCGAGCACTTGATAATATCCATGGCTAACCCATGGGAGATTGCCGACCGCATCACAGCCGCCGGCAGCATCTTTATAGGCAACTATTCGCCCGAAAGTGCTGGCGATTATGCCTCGGGAACCAACCACACGCTGCCCACCAACGGCTGGGCGCACTCGTTCAGCGGTGTCAACATCGACAGCTTCATGCGCAAGATTACCTATCAGGAGCTGACACGTGACGGACTTGACGGTCTTGCTCAGACTATTGTGACCATGGCAGAGGCTGAAGGTCTGGATGCCCATGCCATGGCAGTGAAAATACGTACCGACCGCTGATGCTTATATAATATATGGTCATGAAAAATCCATTGGACTACGTTCGCCCAAACATCCTCGCGCTTGAGCCTTACAGCACGGCGCGTGACGAGTGCAAGGGCGGTGATATATCGGTGTGGCTCGATGCCAACGAGAATCCGTTTGACAACGGAGTGAACCGCTATCCCGATCCCCACCATAAGGATCTGAAACGCCATGTCGCCGCTCTCAAAGGTGTCAGGGAGGAGCAGCTGTTTCTTGGCGGCGCGGGCAGCGACGAGGCGATAGACCTCACGTTCAGGATATTCTGCCGTCCTGGCATTGATAATGCCATAGCCATCACTCCGAGTTACGGTGTGTACACTGTCAGCGCGGCTGTCAATGACATAGAACTGCGTGAGGTGCAGTTGACCGACGATTTCCAGCTCCCTGTCGATAAGTTGCTTGAAGCCGCAGATGCCCACTCGAAACTGATGTGGATATGCAGCCCCAACAATCCTACGGGCAACGCTTTTGCCCCGGCTGACATACTGACGCTGTGTGAGCGGTTTGACGGCATAGTGGTGGTCGATGAAGCATATGTGGATTTTTCACCCGCGGGGTCGATGAAGACAGCCATCGAGAACCATCCCAACCTCATCGTGCTGCAGACCTTCTCTAAGGCATGGGGCATGGCTGGTCTGCGCATAGGCATGGCTATCTCTGATCCGCGCATCGCCGAGCTTTATGCCCGCGTGAAATACCCCTACAATATCAACGGTCCCACACAGCGCGAGATCATCAACCGCATACGCCGCACCGACATCGACGGCATGGTGCGTAGCATCATCGATGACCGTGACATGCTGATGCGCGAGTTGCCCAAGTGCAGTTGCATCAAGAAAGTGTATCCGTCTGACGCCAATTTCCTGTTGGCGGAAGTGACTGATGCCAACGCTGTGTATGACTACCTCATACTCAACGGCGTTATAGTGCGTAACCGCAGCCGTCTCCCAGGGTGTGCAGGCTGTCTGCGCCTGACCATCGGCACGCCAGAGGAGAACCGCCGCATGCTCAATCTGTTACAGACATATTCAATCTCTGAATGATGAAAAAAGCCATATTCATCGACCGTGACGGGACTATCATCCGCGAACCTGCGGATGAGCAGATAGACTCCCTTGAGAAACTGAGTTTCGTCCCCGGTGTCATCACAGCTCTTGCAAGCCTGATGGGCAAGGGATATGAGCTGGTCATGGTGAGCAACCAGGACGGTCTCGGCACAGACTCTTTCCCTGAGGACACGTTCCACCCTGCTCACAACAAGATGCTTGAGACTCTTGCCGGCGAAGGGATACGCTTTGATGCCCAGCTGATTGACCGCAGTTTCCCCGAGGACAATGCTCCTACTCGCAAACCGCGCACAGGCATGCTTACCGCTTATATGGACGGCTCGTATGACCTGGCGGAGTCATATGTCATCGGTGACCGCATCACGGATGTGCAGTTGGCAAAAAATCTCGGAGCGAAGTCCATCATGATAGGCGAACCGTCGGCTGAGACAGCCGACTGCGCCCTAGTCACTACCGACTGGCATGAAATCGCCAGTCATATACTTTCGTCATCGCGCCGCGCCGAGGTGCGCCGTGACACATCGGAGACCAAGATACATGTTCTGGTCAATCTTGACGGTGGCAGCCCCTCGCATATTGACACCGGTCTGAAATTCTTTGACCACATGCTTGACCAGATACCTCACCACTCGGGCATCTCATTGACCGTCAAGTGCCAGGGTGACATCGAGGTCGATGAGCATCACACCATGGAAGATGTGGCGATAGCCCTCGGCGAGGCTCTGCTCAAAGCTCTCGGGGACAAGCGCGGTATCGACCGTTACGGCTTCGTGTTGCCCATGGACGAGAGCCGCGCCATGTGTCTGATAGATCTCGGCGGCAGAGCCGACTTCGACTGGGATGTGCCTTTCACACGCGAATATGTGGGTGACACGCCTACGGAGATGTACTCCCACTTCTTCAAGACCCTCGCGGTGGCTCTGAAAGCCAATCTGCACATCAAGGCGCGAGGCGACAACAATCACCACCTGATAGAGGGTGTGTTCAAGGCATTTGCCCGTGCGTTGCGCATGGCTGTGCGTCGCGACGTGTACTCTTACGACTTACCTTCAAGCAAAGGAATGCTATGATAGCTATTATCGACTATAATATGGGCAATATCCGCTCGGTGGAAAACGCCCTGCATCGGCTCAATGCCGAGTATGTGCTGACCGCCGACCGCGACGTGATTGCCAAAGCCGACCACGTGATACTCCCTGGCGTGGGTCACTGTGGCGAGGCTATGCACAATCTGCGTGAGCGCGATTTGTGCCAGTTTATCAAGGATCTGCGCCACCCTGTGCTCGGAATATGTGTGGGCATGCAGGTGATGTGCCGCCACACCGAGGAGGGTGACACCGACTGCCTCAACCTGTTTGACGCCCGTGTCAATAAGTTCGCTTCCGACGATGGACTCAAGGTGCCGCATATGGGCTGGAACGACATCACCAACCTTGACGGCAAGCTCTTCAAGGGCATCAAGGGTGGCGAATACGTGTATTTCGTCCACAGCTACTATGCAAGCCTCTGTCCTGACACCATAGCCACCACGCGCTACGGTCAGATGTTTTCATCGGCGCTCAAATATGAGAATTTTTACGGCACCCAGTTTCATCCCGAAAAAAGCGGTGACGTGGGTGAGCGCATAATCCAGAATTTCCTCCAGATATGATAGAGATAATCCCTGCCATAGACATCATCGGTGGCAAATGTGTGCGTCTCAGCCAGGGCGACTATGACCGTTGCACCACGTATGATGCCCAGCCTGTCGACATGGTGAAGCGATACGTCGATGCCGGCTTCGGACGTGTGCACGTAGTGGATCTTGACGGTGCAAAAGCTTCTTACCCTCAGAATCTATCAACGCTTGAGCGCATGGCGTCGGTCGACGGTGCAAGCATAGAGTGGGGCGGTGGTATCAAGTCGGAGGATGCCCTGCATGACCTTTTCAACGCCGGAGCCTCCTACGCCATCATCGGCAGTCTTGCTGCCAAAGAGCCGACACTGATGGGCGAGTGGGTCAAGCGTTACGGATCGGACAAGATGGTGCTCGGCGCAGATGTGCGCAATGGCAAAATCGCCGTTAGCGGATGGCTTGAAGATACCGCCCTGACCATATCCCATCTCATAGGGCTGCTGGAGCCTTACGGGCTGACTCAGGCGATATGCACTGAAATCTCGCGTGACGGCATGTTTACAGGTGCTGCCACGGAGCTCTACGCTGAACTGATGCAGAAGCATCCAGCCGTCGTCTTCACTGCATCAGGCGGCATAGGGTCGATGGACGACATCGTGAAACTCAACGACATGGGCATGCCCCGTGTCATCGTGGGCAAAGCCCTCTACGAGGGTCGCATCGCACTTGACGACATGAGCCGATACGCATATCCCTCCCAACATTGAATAGATAAAGAATAGCTATGCTTGCAAAACGTATCATACCATGCCTTGATGTCAAAGACGGTCGTACTGTCAAGGGCATAAACTTCGAGGGACTGACCGATGTGGGCGATGCCGTGGAACTCGGTGCGCGTTATGCTGCCGAAGGTGCCGACGAACTCGTGTTTCTTGACATCAGTGCATCACGCGAGGGTAGAGGCACGTTCACACGCCTTGTGGAGCGGATTGCCGACCGCATCAACATACCATTTACCGTTGGCGGAGGTATCTCCACTATCGATGACGCATCGCGTCTGCTTGATGCAGGTGCCGATAAAATCACAGTCAACAGTGCTGCCGTTGCCAATCCCGAACTCATCTCGCAGATAGCAGCGAGATACGGGGCTCAGTTTGTGGTTGCTGCCATAGATGCCAAACTCATGGACGATGGTATATGGCACGTCACCACTCATGGCGGAAGCCGCGTCAGTGACCGCGAACTGTTTACATGGGCGTCGGAAGTGGAGTCGCGTGGAGCAGGTGAGATACTTTTCACCTCGATGAACCATGATGGCACACGCAACGGTTATCCATGCGACACCTATGCGCGTCTGGCATCAGAACTGACCATCCCGGTGATAGCATCCGGCGGTGCCGGAAGTGTCGGCGATATCGCTGAAGTGTTTGAGGCAGGGCATGCCGATGCCGCACTCGCCGCCAGCATATTCCACTACGGCGAAATCACCATAGCCGAACTCAAACGTCAGCTTGCCGAGCGAGGCATCCCCGTCCGTACAATATAATTAATAAATTCTATGGATTTCAACCAGTTTAAACTTGATAAATGCGCTGACGGTCTGCTGCCTGTCATCGTGCAGGATGCCACGACGCTCCGTGTGCTGATGCTCGGGTATATGAACCGCGAGGCGTTTGACAAGACCGTAGCCACCGGCAAGGTCACATTCTACAGCCGCACGCGCCAGACCCTTTGGACCAAAGGGGAGACTTCGGGACATTTTCTCAATGTCGTTGACATGTATGCCGACTGCGATGATGATACCCTGCTTATAAAAGCAGACCCGATAGGACCCACATGCCATCGCGGCACTGTGTCATGCTTTGACACCCCGACTGAGGACGGCTTTATCCGCAGTCTCAGCCGACTCGTGCAGCAGCGTCATGCCGAGATGCCTGAAAATTCCTACACCACCAAGCTCTTTATCAAGGGTGTCAAGAAGATAGCCCAGAAGGTGGGTGAGGAAGCTGTGGAGTCTGTGGTTGAGGCTGTTGACGGTAATCGTGACCGCTTCGTCTACGAGGCTTCCGACCTGATATATCACCTGCTCGTACTGCTTGAGCAGATGGATGTGACAGTCCCCGACATCGAGCGAGAGCTGGTGAAACGGCACTCCTAAAAATCGACATCTCTATTAAACTATGTTAAACAACATGGTTTTTCACTAATAAAATTTTGTACATTAGCATATAACCCTTAACTTTGTACCAAGTTTTTCATGGTATTAGATTTAAGGTAAGAAGATTATTCGTCGTGACGACGAGTAATTTTTTTTTTGTACCTATCCCAATGGATTTTTTCAGTAACTTTGCCCCGGTTCTCTGAAAAGACTATCATGATGAAGAAATTCCTGTCATTCCTTATAATATCCTTGTCAACGCTTGCTCTGGTTTATGCCAAGCAGCCTGATGTGGCTCCGTCATACGCCTGGGAAGCCACAATGCCGCTCGGTGTCACCCATCCATCGACCATAGACACGCTGTTGACCAACTATGCTCAACGCTCCGTGCCTTCGGCGGTGTCATCAGCCTACGCCACCACCGGCAATCTCGGAGCGCAGGGCATAAACATGATATGGATGGAGCGGAAGCCGCAGAGTGATTTCTATTTTGTGGATCCGCTGAGGGCATGGCTGCCGTCGCTCGACAGCTATAAGTTCTACAACACTCGCATCCCGATGACCATTGTCAGCTATAATTTCGGAGGCGGACGTGACGTGGGGCAGGATCGCCTTAACGGTGTCTTTTCGGGCAATGTCAACAAGAAGATACAGATAGGTGCGTATCTTGATTATCTCTATTCCCGAGGAAGCTATCAGGCTCAGGGCTCCAAGGATTTCAACTGGGGCTTTTCCGGCTCCTACATGGGTGAGCGCTATCAGATGATGGCGAGCCTGCTGTCATATAACATGCTCAACAAGGAAAACGGAGGACTCAAAGACGATACCGTCATCCTTGATCCTGACAATGCGCCCTCGGCTGCTATAGGCGGCGGTCCCAAGAACTTTGCGGTCAATCTCAATGATGCCCATACACGCGTCAAGGGGCTGGATCTGTTTGTCAACAACCGCTACAGCCTCGGCTATCATCATGTGGAACGTAACGACACCGATACGATAGTGCGCCGCACCTTCATACCTGTGACCGATCTGATATGGACTTTCAATCTCAAGACCAACTCGCATGTGTTTACCAACAAGACCAACCGCGAGGACACCGACAACTTCTGGGCTGACAATTACTATGACACATCCGGTTCATACGACAAGACATCTTACACCAAAGTCAGCAACACCTTCGGAGTGGGACTGATAGAGGGCTTTCACAAGTGGGTCAAGATGGGATTGACGGGCTTTGTCACCTACGATTACAGCCGTTACCGTCTACCATATTATGATGAGGCTGACTATCCTCGCCATGAGGCGTTGACCCCATTGCCTGACTATACCCCTCTTGATGACAAAATCACCCAGAACAAGCTCTATGTCGGTGCGCGTCTACACAGCGACAAGGGGAAATACTTCAAGTATGATGCCATCGGGCGCATCGGAGTGGTCGGAGCTGCCGGTGAGTTTAATGTTTCGGGGCATATGACAGGCAATATTCCCATACGCAAGGACACGCTTAGCGTCACCGCATATGCCAAGCTCACCAACGAGCACTGTTCGCCTCTTATGGAGACCTACCGCTCCAACCATTATATATGGAACAACAAGTTTGACAATACGCAATCTTTTCGTTTCGGAGGTCAGATAGAGTTTCCACGCTGGGGCACAGCTGTCAATGTGGGCACCGAGACCGTCACCAATTGCGTCTATTTTGACCGCAATGCCTTGCCGTCTCAACACAGCGGGGGCGTACAACTGTTCTGGGCTCGTCTCGAACAGCCGTTTTCCGTAGGTCCTCTGCATTGGGACAACCGTATCACCTATCAGGCTACCTCCAATGAGGACGTGATTCCGCTCCCGGCGCTTGCCGTCTACAGCAATCTCTATGTGACTTTCAAGATAGCCAAAGTGCTGTCAGTGCAGTTTGGAGTGGATTGCGATTACTATACCCGTTACCGTGCCCCTGGTTACCAGCCTGCCACAGAGGCATTCTACAATCAGGATGCGGCTCTGTGTGGCAACTTCGCCTTCATGAACGCGTATATCAATATGAAGCTGAGCCGTGCGCGATTCTACGTCATGATGTCACATGTCAACCAGGGCATGGGTTCCAACAACTATTTCTCCATACCGCACTATCCGCTCAATCCCCGCCGATTCCAGTTGGGTGTGTCGGTAGATTTTGCAAACTAAACCGCGTATTGTTGTATGTTTGAACGTCCGAAACCTGCCCGTGGGCGCACATTGCTGTATGTTCTGCTGCTTGTAACGGCACTCGCATGCATGGTGCTTCTGCGCGAGTGCAGCATATTCCGAAGCTACCGTGTCTCTGACCGTCCGGCATCGGGTGACACCCTTGATGTGGCGATAGAGTATTCGCCCATGTCGCTCTACCGCTATGCCGACACGCTGGGCGGCTTTAACTACGATGTCATCAGAGAAATAGCACGTCAGAAAGGGCTGCCTCTCAAATTTCATCCTTTGACCAATATCACCCAGGGGCTTGAAGGGCTTGACTCTCATAAATATGACATACTGGTGGCTGATGTGGCGCGTACCACCGATATGCAAGACCGTGTAATTTTCACCGAGCCGTCATTTCTTGACAAGCAGGTGCTCGTGCAGCCGCGTGACTCGGTGACTCATAAAGGCAAAATCAGATCTCAGATAGATCTCGGCAGCGACACGGTGTGGGTGCCCAAGGGTTCTCCGGCAGTGTCGCGTCTGTACAATCTGTCGCGTGAAATAGGTCGTGAGATACCGGTCAAGGAGAGCGATGAGTATGGCTCGGAGCAGCTCTTTATGCTGACTTCGCTCGGCGAGATACCTATGGCTGTGGTCAACGAAGCCACGGCTCTCCGCCTCGCCAAGGACTATCCGCAGGTAGATGTCTCCTTAGGCATCTCCTTCACCCAGTTCCAGTCGTGGCTCGTAGCCCGTGACCGCAAGCAGCTCGCCGATTCGATAAATGCCGCTCTGACAGACTTCAAGAACACCGACGGATACGCGCAGCTCGCCAAACGATACAAGCTTCATCGGTGAGAAGGAGAATTTTTCAGAAATATTTGGCAGATGTTTATTTTAATGCTATTTTTGGGAGGGTAATCATTCCAAAATGGGAACTAAAATAAACAACATACGCAGGCAAACTCCTTCCGACGGAATACTGCTTACATCGTGGCTTGAGAAATCAGGATTGAGCAGAAGCGAAATTTCTGATTATACCAAATCGGGATGGCTTCAACGTATCGCAACCGGGGTATATACCTTTGTCGGCGATAGTCCGACTGTTTACGGGATACTCGCATCTTATCAGAGTCAAGGCACTCTATCGTATCATGTCGGAGCTGCCTCGGCATTGGAATTAAAAGGATTCTCCCATTATGTCGCTATGGGAAAATCTTCTGCCGTCATATTCTCCCCGATAAGGCCGCGGCTTCCTAATTGGCTAAATACGGTAGAATTGGATATGCGCATAGTTGAGGTATCCACCAAAAATTTCGGAGACACAGGTGTCGAACAGATGGAATATAACGGTAGGCAATTAACGGTGTCCGCACCTGAGAGAGCAATAATGGAATGTCTGCTGTTGTCGCCAGGTCAATATAATCTGATGGATGCCTACTATCTGATGGAGATGCTAACTTCTCTGAGATCCGGCTTGGTCCAGCAACTATTAGAGAATTGCACATCCGTGAAAGTAAAAAGGATATTTCTCTATATGGCTGAGAAAGCGGGTCACCGTTGGTTCGCGAAACTTGACCTGTCTAAGATTTCTCTTGGCTCCGGCACGAGAAGTTATTCAAAGGGAGGCGTGAAGAATGCCAAATATGATATTGTAATACCTAAGGAACTTGCCGAATATGAATGACGTATATCGGAAAAAGGTGGAGCTTCTGTTAAGAATATTGCCCTTTGTCACTGACGAGGAGTGCTTTGCCGTTCATGGAGGGACTGCTATAAATCTGTTCGTGAAAAATCTGAACAGGCTCTCGGTCGATATTGATGTGACATACATCCCGTTGGAGGATAGAACAAGCAGCCTAAATCATATCAATGAAGCATTAATGAGAATTGCCGACAAAACCCGGCGTAGTTTTCGTGATATCAGAATCATACCTCGTCTCGATATTTGTAAAATCACATGTGAAAGACAGGGTTGTCAGGTAAAGATTGAGGTTAATCAGACTAAGAGAGGTCTGGTATGCGGCGAAGCCAGATTATACCCGTTATGCGAAAAGGCTCAGAGTATGTTCGGCATGGAGGTGGATGCCCGTATTGTGTCGCTGCCGCAATTGTATGGTGGCAAAATCTCTGCAGCTCTTTCACGACAGCATCCGCGGGATTTATTCGATGTAAGGCAAATGGACATTCCACTTTCAGCAGTCAAGGAGGGTATCATATTCTGTCTCCTTGGCAGTGACAGGCCGATTCATGAATCCTTCTACCCCAATTTTATAGATCAGAGGGAGGCGATGGAGAACCAGTTTGTCGGGATGAGCGATATTCCGTTCAGTTACGAGGAATTTGAGATGACGAGAGGCAGCCTCATAAAAGGAGTCAACGACATTATGACTGAGGCAGACAAAAGGTTTCTTGTCAGCTTTGAGGAACTGACGGTCAATCAGGGGGATAACCCATATTCGAAGTTCTTTGACTACCCGTCCGTCAAATGGAAGATTAAGAATCTACAAAAACTTAAAGCAACCAATCCCCGCAAACGTCAGGCTGAAGCCAATAAGCTCAGACTCATTATGGGATTGACTGATATTTAGCAGTCGTCATAAGAATGCTAATAAAAGCTAACAGACCAAGGTATTGACAAAAATAATTGCTAACTTTGGGTGAGTGATGAAAGTCATGTAGCCTTTGATAAGGAGACATGCCGGACATCAGGATTTGCTTATTTCTTTATATCAATAATAACTTCTTACCTTTATAGCTCAAACATCTTACAATGAAAAAGTTGACTGCAATAGCCGGTGGGCTTTCCATGGTGGCTCTCGTAGCTTCTGCCTCCACCAATCCTGACCCCAAAATCCCTGCTGATGCCACTATCCTCCATGCCTGGTCATGGTCGTTTCCGACCATCGCCGACAACATGAAGGACATAGCCGAGGCTGGATACAAGTATGTACAGACATCTCCTGCCAATACTTGCTTCGTCGGTGAAGACGGCGGCATGGCTCTCTTCAGCCAGGAGGGGGATTCGGTAAAGGGCAAATGGTACTACCACTACCAGCCTATCGACTGGAAGGTCGGCAACTACCAGCTCGGCACACGCGAGCAGTTTAAGGCTATGTGTGACAGTGCCCGCAAATATAATGTGAAGGTGCTCGTCGATGTGCTCCCCAACCACACCGCATTTGACACCACAGCTGTCACCCCCGACCTGCTTGCCGCAGCCGGCGGCCGCGACCGTCTCTGGCACAAATCGGGTTTCAACGAAATCAAGGATTACAATGACCGCACACAGTGTACACTATGGGCTATGGGCGGTCTGCCTGACGTGAATACCGAGAATCCTGACTTCCAGTATTACTTCCTCCAGTACATCAATGACCTTATCAATCTCGGTGCGCGCGGTTTCCGCTATGATACCGCCAAGCACATAGGCGTGCCGAGCGATCCCGTGGCTCCTGAAGCTGAGCGAAACAATTTCTGGGATGTCGCCACAGGCCGCGAAGCCGTAGAGGGTCTGTCGCTGCTGATGCCCGACACCGTGTTTGTCTACGGCGAAGTGCTTCAGGACAAGAACGTCCCCGAGGCTGAGTATGCCAAGTACATGTCGATGACCGCCAGCAATTATGGTCACACCCTCCGTGCCGCCCTCGAGAAGATGGATGCCAACGCTGTCAATCTGCGCGGTTGGGACCACACCATGACCCCCGACCATCTCGTGTCGTGGGTTGAGTCACATGACACCTATTGCAATGCCCACGAGTCGGCAGGTCTCTCTGACGACCAGATACGCATGGGTTGGGTGTTCCTCACCGCACGTAACGGTGGCATGCCTCTGTTCTACAGCCGTCCCGCAGGCAGCGGTCCGGGCAATGTGTGGGGCAACAACCGCATAGGCGAGCGTGGCAATGACAACTTCAAGCACCCCGAGGTGGTGGCTGTCAACAAATTCCGCACAGCCATGGCTGGTCAGCCCGAAAACATCGTCATATCTGAAAACGGCGCACTCGTAGAGGTCGAGCGCGGCAACAAGGGCGTGGCTCTCGTCAACATCAGCAACAAGGCACAGAAGGTTAAACTGGCGACATCCCTGGCTGACGGAGAATACACCGACGGCGTGCACGGCACCAAGTTTACTGTCAAGAAAGGCATGCTGACCGGCAAGACCGCCCCTCTGACCAGCTATATCCTCATGTAAGAGCGAAAAAAGCGTCTGGATAATCGCACAAAAACATCTATTGATTGTTATATAAATTGGATTCAGTAACCAATTCTTAAAACAGTAATTCAATATGAAACCCCTCAACATTATTCTCGCCGTGATAGGTGGTGCCGTGGCAGGTGCTGCAGTAGGTCTTCTCCTCGCTCCCGAAAAGGGTGAAAAGACGCGTGACAACATCGTGGATTTCCTCAAGGAGCAGGGTCTGAAGCTCAAGAAAGGCAAGATGGAAGAGCTTGCCGATACAATCGCTGACGAGATCCACAAGATTAAGGAGAAATGAGAGGCTGCGGCCGCTACATGCCCGCTTTCAGCTCATAGCCCTTTAAACTTCTAAGACAAAAAATATCTCAAGGGGCAGCCTTATGATTACAGACTGCCCCTTGATGATTGTAATTTATCACATATCACATATCATATTACCGATTATGAACGCAACATCCATTCTTTATGCATTTTTAGGCGGAGCTATCGTAGGCGCAGGAGCAGCCCTGCTTCTCGCTCCCGAAAAAGGTGAGGACACCCGCAAGCGCATCCGCGAGATTCTCCGCAAGAAAGGCATCATATGCTGCGACAGTGAGATAGACGCCCTCGTAGAACAGCTGACCAGCGAAGTCGAGGCCGAATAATCCCGCACTTAGGGTCAGTATTTCGTCAGTTTTCCAACTCCTGACACACGATGGATACCGAGAGCTATAAAAACTTATGGATGCGGCTGTCGGAGCTGTTAAAGCTCTATTGGTCTAACACCAAGCTCACCGTTACTGAGAAGGCGGCACGACTCATGGCGACGGTGGCGCTTTGCGCTATCGTGTTTGTGTTGGGTGTGTTGGCTTTCTTCTTCCTGTCTATTGCGCTCGTCCACTGGATCGCCTCCGGCACCGGGTCTGAGTGGGCTTATCTGATTATGGGCGGATTTTACCTGTTGCTCATCATTGTGTTTGTGCTCTTTAAGAAACAGCTTATAGCCAACCCGATATGTAAATTCATATCACAACTATTACTGTCATGAACCACAAGACAATTGTCGATACTTTCAATGATCCCACAGCGAGCCACAGATATACTATCGATGAAATAGCTTATCTAAGGGCATATACTGCTGCGCGTATCCAGCTACAGAAGGAGCAATTGGCAGGCATAGGGCATAATCTCGCCACTACAGGATCGCTGTCTGGCAAGTCATCATGGATCGGTCGGATATTGAGCTGCTTCAGCTACTTCGACTATGTGTTGCTGGGGCTGAAACTGCTGACCGGCTTCCGCTCGCTGATGCGCATCCGCAAACGCTGACCAATTTCGAAGAAATCCTTCGTAGGGGCATGCCCCTACGTCGTTTAATTGAACATGGGAATCTGTAGAAGAAATCGTATTAGTGTAGGGACATGCCGTGGCATGTCCGCCCATCAGGCGTTGCATTTGCGAGTGCTGCTGAAAGCGGACATGCCACGGCATGTCCCTACAAGAGTTATACGGTGTTTAGCATAGCAGATTGAGATAATCTAATCTCGTCAGCTACACGCAACAAAAGATTGACCAGTAGTAGCTGCGTCCCTGCAAGTAGGGGGGATTATCTGGGGAGGGAGAGCGTTATTGTTTGTTGGCTAAAAATGAGTAACTTTGCTGAAAATATCAACGACGCTCTATGAATGACTATCGCCAGACCGATTTCCGCCTCGTGCCGTGTGATGCCGACATGACGGATCTGCTTGCGGCTTTTCTTGCCGATGCCGGGTATGAGAGTTTTGTAACGACTGATGACGGACTGACGGCATATGTCAGGGAAGAGGATTTTGATGAGGATGCTGTCGCCGATATCATAGCTGATTTCCCGTTTGAGACTGCCATAACATGGGCGTCGGAGACCGTCGAGGGTCGCGACTGGAACAGCGAGTGGGAGAAAAACTATTTCCAGCCTATTGTAGTGGGGGATAAGGTAGCCATACACAGCTCTTTTCACACCGATGTCCCTGCAGCCGACTATGACATAGTGATTGACCCGAAGATGGCTTTCGGCACAGGCCATCATGCCACGACGAGTCTGATGATACGGTTTCTGCTTGAATGCGGTGTGGAGGGTAAGCGTGTCATAGACATGGGCACAGGCAGCGGCATACTTGCCATCTTGGCATCGATGCTCGGTGCATCGGCTGTCTCAGCCATAGAAATTGACGAGATGGCGGCGGTAAATGCCCGCGAAAATGTCGAGGCAAACGGTTGCGCCGGTAATGTCAATGTGATTCTCGGTGATGCATCGGCATTGTCGCATTGCGAGCCTGCTGATGTCTTTCTTGCAAATATCAACCGCAATATAATCATCAACGACATTGTGCGGTATGTTCCGGCTATCAAAGAGGGCGGTGTGGCTGCTTTCAGCGGATTTTATCTTACCGATGTCCCTCTGATAGAAAAAGCGGCTTCTGAACATGGACTGGAGTTGACCGGTACAAGCACGGAGGGCGAATGGTGCCGGGCTACATTTGTCAAGCGTTGATTGTAGGCATTTTCTCTGACACCTTATAATATAACAGTTCATCATATTATCTTCGTAAGACATGAGATATATCAAAGCTATTATAGCAGCCGTGGTGATGTCGGTGTGCGGCAGCGCCAATGGAGCCGGGGCGGCTGAGACACCTGTCATGGATGGCAACAGCAAGGTTGCATTTGCCTGGGGCGTGGATGTGGGCAGTTCGATAGACCTCACTACTGCCGACATGTCGTCGCTCAATGGAGATGCCTATTTCGGACTGAAATGTCCGGGCATGGAGATTGTCGGAGTGGGAGCCGGAATCCATGGAATGGTCAATAACAATTCGTTCAGTTACCCGGTATATGTGCTGATGCGCACCTCTTTTTCCAAGCAAAGAAAGCTGTGCTTCTTCGATCTGAGGACCGGTGTCGCGCTCAACAGTTTCTTCGGCACAGCTACGGACGCAGCCTTCTATATCAATCCATCGGTAGGAATCAATCTCGCCGGGTCACGTAAGTTTCAGAGTTACCTGACGTTGGGCTACAGCTATAATGGCGGTAAGGATATAAGTGATGCTGAGACGACCTCAGGCAAGTCAGCCAAGAATCTGAGCATGGCTACTATCAGATTGGGCATAATGTTCTAAATGTTATGATGGGATAGAGAAATGCCACGCAAATCACGATTAGCATGGCAAAAAGAAATATAATTATAAACATTACGACATTTTGCTAAAATTATATTGATTATTCAAACAAAATGTTTACCTTTGCATCGTAAAGATAAACATAAGACAAAATGGCCGTACAAGAAGTCATAAAATTCACCAAGATGCACGGGCTGGGCAACGATTACATCTACATCAATTGCCTTGAAGGTGCACCGCGTGATCCATCGGCATTGGCGGTGGAAATGAGCGACCGCCACAAGGGGGTAGGTGCCGACGGCATCATCCTCATCATGGACAGCAATGTAGCCGACTTCAAGATGCGCATGTTCAACGCCGACGGTTCCGAGGGCAAGATGTGTGGCAACGCCAGCCGCTGCATAGGCAAATATGTCTATGAGCAGGGATTGACCGACAAGCAGATCATAAAGCTTGAAACTCTCTCGGGCATCAAAATCCTGTCACTCGATGTCAAAGCCGGTAAAGTCGATGCAGTGACAGTGGACATGGGCGAGCCGGTGATTGACTCGCAGCTCGTGCCTGTGGTCAGCGAACTGCCGTCGGTCATCAACGCTGCGGTCAGCACTTCTGCCGGAGATGTGAAAATCAATGCGGTGTCGATGGGCAATCCTCACGGGGTGGTTTTTGTCGACAATCTTGATAACGTGGATGTGCATCGTCTCGGGCGTGAGCTTGAAGTACACCCCATGTGGCCCGACAGAGCCAACATAGAGTTTGCCGAGGTCGTTTCCCCACAGCGCATACGCATGAGAGTGTGGGAGCGTGGCAGCGGAGAGACGCTTGCCTGCGGCACCGGAGCATGCGCCACCGCGGTGGCTGCCGCCATTAACGGTCTGACCGACAGGGAAGTGGCGGTGGAACTGCTCGGCGGCACTCTCGAGATAGACTGGGGCGATGACGGGCATGTGTATATGAAAGGCGGTGCCACCACGGTTTACTCCGGCTGCTATCCACGCACCACCTGACCGCAGACAACGATTAACGGAAAAAGATACAGACACAATAGGTAAGAGAAGATTAACGGAAAATAGATATGTTTAAAGTCAATGATAATTTCACCAAGCTCCCTGCGAGCTACCTGTTTTCGCAGGTCGCTGCCAAGATTTCGGCATTCATGGCTGAAAATCCGGGAGTGGAAGTGATACGCATGGGCATCGGGGACGTCACCCGCCCGATATGCCAGGCTGCTGTCGACGCGATGCACAAAGCTGTCGATGACGAGGCTTCCGCAGCGACATTCCACGGCTACGGGCCTGAACAGGGATATGCGTTTCTCCGCGACAAGATTGCCGAATATGACTATAACCGCCGGGGCATCAAGGTGTCAGCTGACGAGATATTCATAAGCGACGGAGCCAAGAGCGACACCGGCAACATCGGAGACATACTTGCCATCGCTGACAAGGTGGCTGTCACCGACCCCGTCTATCCTGTGTATGTCGACACCAATGTCATGGCTGGCAGGGCAGGGCATCTGCTCCCTGACGGACATTGGAGCGACATCATCTATCTGCCGTGCACGGCAGCCAATGATTTCGTGCCGTCTCTGCCTTCAGAGCGCCCTGATGTAATCTACCTCTGTTATCCCAACAATCCCACCGGTACGGTTCTGACACGTGAGCAACTGAAAGTATGGGTCGACTATGCCCGTGCCAACGGCTGCCTCATATTGTTTGACTCGGCTTATGAAGCCTATGTTACCCAGCCCGATGTGCCTCGCAGCATCTATGAGATAGAGGGCGCGGATGAGGTGGCTATCGAGTTTCGCAGCTACTCCAAGACAGCAGGTTTCACCGGCTTGCGCTTAGGTTACACCGTAGTGCCCAAGAAACTTTACGGAGAGGACCGGGACGGCAACAAGGTGTCACTGCACGGGCTGTGGCTGCGCCGTCAGTCCACCAAATTCAATGGAGCCAGCTATGTGATACAACGCGCAGCCGAAGCTCTCTACACCGATGAAGGCAGCCGTCAGGTCAAGGAGACAGTGGACTACTACATGCGCAACTCGCACCTGCTGCTTGAAGGCGTACGCAGTGCAGGGCTTCAGGCATTCGGCGGCGAAAACTCGCCCTATGTCTGGATCAAGACCCCTGACGGGATGGATTCGTGGCAGTTCTTTGACCGCATGCTCTCAGACCTGCACATAGCAGGGACGCCCGGTGTCGGTTTCGGTCCCTCAGGCGAGGGCTATTTCCGACTGACAGCCTTCAACACTTATGAGAACACCCTCAAAGCCGTGGAGCGCATAAAAGGGTGGCAGCTCTGACATCATCACATTAAAAAATATTTTCACACAATACATCACTAACTCAAACCTCCACCTACACACTATGTCACATTTAAGATTTAACGTAGTCGAGGAAGCTTTCAACCGCAAAGCAGTCCCTGTTGAGATTCCGGCAGAACGCCCTGAAGTCTATTACGCCGAAAAGGTGTTCAACCGCCAGAAGATGTTTCAGTATCTCCCCAAGAAGACATACGAGGTGCTTGTTGACGCGATAGACAACAAGAAGTCGCTTCCTCTGGAAGTGGCTGACAGCGTAGCCGACGGCATGATGCGCTGGGCTATCGACAATGGCGCCCGTCACTATACCCACTGGTTCCAGCCTCTGACCGAGACCACCGCCGAGAAGCATGACGCATTCGTTGACCATGACGGCAAGGGCGGTGTCATCGAGGAGTTTACCGGCAAGCTGCTCGTGCAGCAGGAACCTGATGCCTCCAGCTTCCCCAACGGCGGCATCCGCAACACTTTCGAAGCCCGCGGCTACTCTGCATGGGACATCTCGTCGCCCGCTTTCATCATGGACGGCACCCTCTGTATCCCCACCATCTTCATCAGCTACACAGGCGAGTCGCTTGACTACAAGACACCTCTGCTCCGCGCCCTCAATGCGGTTGACAAGGCTGGTACAGCCGTAGCACAGTTCTTCGATCCGGAGGTGAAGCATGTCATCAGCAACCTCGGATGGGAGCAGGAGTATTTCCTCGTTGACGAAGCTCTATATGCCGCCCGTCCTGACCTGGTGATGACAGGCCGCACCCTTCTCGGTCACGAGTCAGCCAAGAACCAGCAGCTTGAAGACCACTATTTCGGTGCTATCCCCTCACGCGTGGAGGCATTCATGCTTGACTTGGAGATAGAGTGCCACCGTCTCGGCATCCCTGCCAAGACCCGTCACAACGAGGTGGCTCCCAACCAGTTTGAGCTTGCTCCTATCTTTGAGGAGACCAACCTTGCCAATGACCATAACCTGCTGCTGATGTCACTCATCGGAGAGGTGGCACGCCGCCATAACTTCCGTGTGCTTCTCCACGAGAAGCCTTTTGCCGGCATCAACGGCTCTGGCAAGCACAACAACTGGAGCCTCGGCACCGACACCGGCACACTGCTTTTCGCGCCTGCCAAGACTCCGATGGGCAACCTCCAGTTTATCACCTTCGTGGCTAACGTCATGGCAGCCGTGCATCATCACAACGCCCTGCTCAAAGCTTCGATCATGTCGGCTACCAACGGCCACCGCCTCGGTGCCAACGAAGCACCTCCAGCTATCATCTCCATCTTCATGGGTAGCCAGCTCGCCGACATCCTTGACAAGCTCGAGCACAGCACCGGCGACGAGCTTATCTCTCTCGCAGGCAAGGAGACCATGAGCTTCGAGCTGTCACAGATTCCTGACATCAGCGTGGATGCCACCGACCGTAACCGCACATCGCCTTTCGCATTTACCGGCAACCGCTTCGAGTTCCGTGCCGTAGGCAGCAGCGCCAACTGCGCAAGCGCCATGATAGCCCTCAACTCAGCAGTGGCTGACCAGCTGATGACCTTCAAGACCAAGGTGGACGAGCGCGTAGCCAAGGGCGAGACCCTCGTGCATGCCATTCTCGAGGAGGTGCGCAAGCTCATCACCGAGAGCAAAGCCATACACTTTGACGGCAACGGTTACAGCGACGAATGGAAAGAGGAAGCAGCCCGCCGCGGTCTTGACTGCGAGACGAGCGTGCCCAAAATCTTCGATGCCTATCTGACACCCTCGTCAGTGGAGATGTTTGCCCGCACAGGTGTTTTCAACAAGGTAGAGCTTGAAGCCCGTAACGAGGTCAAGTGGGAGATGTACACCAAGAAGATACAGATCGAGGCACGAGTGCTCGGCGACCTCGCCATCAACCACATCATCCCTGTGGCTACACGCTATCAGTCTATTCTCCTTGACAACGTGTACAAAATCAACAATATCTTCCCGGCTGACAAGTCGCCCGAAGTGGCAGGCCACAGCCTCTATGCCATCGAGAAGATATCAAAGCACATCAACATCATCCGCGACGAGGTGACCAAGATGGTCAATGCCCGCAAGGATGCCAACAAGATAGAAGATGAGCGCACCAAGGCTCTCGCTTACCATGACAATGTGGCTCCCTGCATGGATGTCATCCGTTATCATGTGGACAAGCTCGAGCTGATGGTCGACAACGAGATGTGGCCTCTGGTCAAGTATCGCGAACTTCTGTTTATCCGCTGATATTTTCCGTTAATTTTCATATTAATATGACCGATGCCGGTGGCTGCACCTCTACGGTGTGACACCCAAGGCCAGCTGCCGGCATTATTTTTCCCTCATTTTACTTATACTAACTTAGTCAAGTTATGCAACATAACATCCCTCAGAACCAGGGTCTCTACGACAGCCGTTTCGAGCATGATGCCTGCGGCGTAGGACTGCTCGTCAACATCAACGGGGTAAAATCACATCAGCTCGTGGAGAAAGGTCTCCAGGTGCTCGAACATATGGTGCACCGTGGAGCCGAGGGTGCTGACCCCAAGACCGGCGACGGTGCCGGCATCATGGTACAGATACCCCACGAATTCATATTGTTACAGGGTATAGCCGTCCCCGAAAAGGGGCGTTACGGCACAGGTCTGGTGTTTTTGCCTCATGATGAGGACTCGCGCCAGATTATTTTTGACCTTATAGAGCGCGAAGCCATAGAGATGGGTCTCAGCCTCATAGCTGTGCGCGACGTGCCCACTAACAACGAGCAGCTCGGCGAGGTGTCACGCAGTGCCGAGCCTGTCATCAAGCAGATATTCATAGCTGACGAGAAGACCAACGACGAGCTTGACATACGCCTCTACCTCCTCCGCAAAAAGATCGAGAAGAAGATTGCCGCAAGCAACATCGCCGGCAAGGAGGATTTCTATATCGTCAGCCTCTCATCAAGAGTCATCATCTACAAGGGTATGCTTTCGAGCCTCCAGCTCCGCTATTATTTCCCTGACCTGATGAATCCACACTTCACCACAGCCATGGCTCTGGTGCACTCCCGCTTCTCTACCAACACGTTCCCCACATGGTCACTGGCACAGCCGTTCCGCATGCTCGGACACAACGGCGAGATCAACACCATCCAGGGCAACCGCATGTGGATGAAAGCCCGCGAGTGCCTGCTCCACCCCAAGGCATTCGGCGACGTGGATGTCACGCCTATCATACAGGCAGGTATGAGCGACTCTGCATCGCTTGACAATGTGCTTGAATTCTTCGTCATGGGCGGTCTGAGCCTGCCTCATGCTCTGGCGATGCTCGTGCCTGAGTCATTTAACGACCGCAACCCCATCTCGCCCGAACTGAAGGCGTTCTACGAGTTCCAGTCAATCCTCATGGAGGCATGGGACGGACCCGCCACACTGCTCTTCAGCGACGGACGCTATGCCGGCGGTATGCTTGACCGCAACGGTCTGCGCCCTGCCCGCTATCTGATCACCAAAGACAATACCATAGTCATCGCATCGGAAATCGGTGTGCTGCCGTTTGAGGCATCCGAGGTGGCAGAGAAGGGTCGTCTGCGCCCCGGCAAGATGCTGATGGTGGATATGGACGAGGGCAAGATCTACTTCGATGCCGACCTCAAGGAGAAGCTCGCCAACGAATTTCCTTACCGTGACTGGCTGTCACGTAACCGCATCATACTTGACAAAATCAGCAGCGGCCGCAAGGTCAGCAACGATGTTGACGATTTCGCCCGTCTGCTCAAATCATACTATTACAACCGCGAGGAGGTCGAGAAAATCATCACTCCCATGGTGGTCGACGGCAAAGAGCCGGTCAACTCCATGGGTAACGACACTCCGCTGGCAGTGATGTCGGGCAAGCCGCAGCTGCTGTTCAACTACTTCCGCCAGCACTTCGCCCAGGTGACCAACCCGCCTATCGACCCTCTGCGTGAGGAACTTGTCATGAGCCTCGACAGCTACATCGGAGCTATCAACCTCAACCTGATGGAGCCGCAGCCCGACATGTGCAAGATGGTGCTGCTGCGCCGCCCCATCATCACCAACCATGAGCTTGATATCCTCTGCAACCTCCAATACAAGGGCTTCAACACCCGCAAGCTTGCCATGACATTCAAGGTGGCTGACGGTGCCGAGGGTATGACCAAGGCTATAGACCGTCTGTGCGCCGAGGCTGAGGCAGCTGTGGATGAGGGATGCAACTACATCATCCTCTCTGACCGTGGTGTGGATGCCGAGAATGCCGCCATCCCCTCGCTGCTTGCAACATCGGCTGTGCACCATCACCTGATCGACTGCAAGAAGCGTCTGCAGACGGCTCTTGTCATCGAGACCGCCGATGCCCGCGAGGTGATGCACTTTGCCCTGCTGACCGGCTACGGTGCGAGTGCCATCAATCCCTATCTGGCGTTTGCCGTAATCAACGACCTCGTAAAGAAAGCCGAAATCCAGCTTGACTTTGCCACCGCCCAGCACAACTATATCAAAGCAATAGACAAGGGTCTGCTGAAAGTGATGTCGAAGATGGGTATCTCCACACTGACATCCTACAAGGGCGCGCAGCTCTTCGAGGCCCTCGGCATCAGCGAAGACATGTCTGCGAAATATTTCGGCAATACAGTCAGCAAGATTTCGGGTATCGACATGGAGGATCTCACACGCGAGATCATCAGCAACCATGCCGAGGCGTTTGATGAGGACTTTGACACCGAATCACCTCTGACCCACATAGGTCAATACACATTCCGCAAGGACGGCGAACAGCATGCCTGGAGCCCTGAGGCTATCGCCACTCTCCAGCTTGCCACACGTCTGGGCAGCTACAAGAAATTCAAGGAATTTACATCCATAGTCGACAATAAGCCCGCACCCATATTCATCCGTGACTACCTTGACTTCACCAAGGGCAATCCAATCCCTGTGGAGGAGGTAGAGCCGATAGAGAATATCATGCGCCGCTTCGTCACCGGAGCCATGTCGTTCGGCTCCATCAGCCGTGAGGCACACGAGGCACTCGGCATGGCGATGAACGCCATCGGAGCGCGAAGCAACACTGGCGAGGGCGGCGAGGACGCAGAGCGTTTCAAGCCCCGCGAGGATGGTTCATCAGCTCGTTCTGCCATCAAGCAGGTGGCATCAGGCCGCTTCGGTGTCACAGCCGAGTATCTCGTCAATGCCGATGAAATCCAGATCAAGGTGGCTCAGGGAGCCAAACCTGGTGAAGGCGGTCAGCTCCCAGGCTTCAAGGTCGACAAGATTATCGCCAAGACCCGTCACTCAATTCCCGGCATCTCGCTCATTTCACCGCCCCCTCACCACGACATCTACTCTATCGAGGACCTCGCCCAGCTGATATTTGACCTTAAGAACGTCAATCCCAAGGCAAATATCTCGGTCAAGCTCGTCAGCGAGAGCGGTGTGGGTACCATCGCCGCAGGCGTGGCGAAGGCTAAGAGCGATCTTATCACCATCAGCGGCAGCGACGGCGGCACAGGTGCATCTCCTGCCAGCTCTATCCGCTACGCCGGTCTGCCGGTGGAAATCGGCTTGGCAGAGACGCAGCAGACTCTCGTCATCAACAATCTGCGCGGTCAGGTGAAACTCCAGGCTGACGGCCAGCTCAAGAGCGCACGTGACGTGATTATCATGGCGATGCTCGGTGCCGAAGAATACGGTTTCGCCACCAGTGCGCTGATAGTGCTCGGATGCGTGATGATGCGCAAGTGCCACATGAACACCTGCCCTGTAGGTGTCGCCACCCAGAACGAAGAGCTCCGCAAGCGTTTCAAAGGACGCAGCGAGTATGTGGTTAACTTCTTCAAGTTCCTCGCTCAGGAAATCCGCGAGACCCTCGCCGAGATAGGCGTGCGCAGCCTTGACGAAATCATAGGTCGTGCCGACATGCTCCACGTAAAGCCCGAGCATGACACCTTCAAGACTTCACACCTTGATTTCAGCAAACTGCTCTATATGCCGGCAGAGGCTAAGACCAATGCCATCATCAACGTGACCAAGCAGAAGCACGACATAGCCAATGTGCTTGACCGTCAGATCATCAGCCGTGCTTATCCTGCCATAGAGGATGAGATGCCCGTAGAGCTTGAATTCCCCATCAGCAACACCGACCGTGCTGTCGGCGCGATGCTCTCAGGTGTCATTGCCGAGAAATACGGCAACGCAGGTCTGCCCGACAACACTATCCGTTGCACATTCAAGGGCTCGGCAGGTCAGAGCTTCGGCGCCTTCCTGTCACACGGTATCTCGTTCCGTCTCGAAGGCGATGCCAACGACTATGTGGGCAAAGGTCTTTCGGGTGGCAAGATTGTCATCGTTCCGCCCTCCGGCTCGTCATTCGCCCCCGAGGACAACATCATAGCCGGCAACACCCTCCTCTATGGAGCTACGGCAGGCGAAATATACATCAATGGCCGCGTCGGCGAACGTTTCTGCGTGCGCAACTCAGGTGCTACAGCTGTCGTGGAGGGCGTGGGTGACCACTGCTGCGAATACATGACGGGCGGACGCACCGTGGTGCTTGGCACGACCGGACGCAACTTTGCTGCCGGTATGAGCGGCGGTGTGGCATATGTGTGGAATCCCAACGGTGATTTCGACTACTTCTGCAACATGGAGATGGTAGAGCTGTCGCTCATCGACGACATGGCTGACAACCGCGAACTCTACCGCCTCATCGGCAACCACTTCAAGCATACACACTCGCCTCTCGCAGGTAGGATGCTTGACGACTGGCAGACCTATGTAGACCAGTTTATCAAAGTCATACCGTTTGAGTACAAGAAGGTGCTCCATGACGAGAAGATGGCTAAACTTCAGCAGAAGATTGCCAACGTAGAGCGCGACTAATCCATCTCTTTTCTCTAACTACTATCCAGATTCAAATATCACTATGGGAAATCCCAAAGCGTTTCTAACGATAAACCGCAAGGAGGCCGGCTATCGTCCGGTCAATGACCGAATCAAAGATTACGGCGAGGTGGAGCAGACACTCAACCCTGAGGACCGCCGTCTGCAAGCTTCGCGCTGCATGGAGTGCGGAGTGCCTTTCTGCCACTGGACTTGCCCATTGGGCAACCGCCAGCCCGAATGGCAGGACCGCCTCTACAAAAACGACATCAAGGGAGCATATGCGCTTCTCAATGCCACCAACGACTTCCCTGAATTTACAGGTCGTATATGCCCCGCGGGTTGCGAAAAGGCTTGCGTGCTCAACAAGGAGCACCAGCCGGTGACCATCCGCGAAAACGAGTGTGCCATCACCGAACGCGCCTATGAGGAGGGCTTCATCAAGCCCCGTATGCCCAAGAAGCGTACAGGCTTCAAGGTGGCTGTCATCGGCTCTGGACCTTCGGGTCTGGCTTGTGCCAACCAGCTCAACCAGCGCGGTCACAGCGTGACGGTGTTTGAGAAAAACGAAGCCATCGGTGGTTTGCTCCGCTTCGGCATACCTGACTTCAAGCTCAACAAGAGCGTCATCGACCGCCGTCTGGCTCTCATGGCTGAGGAAGGCATAGAGTTCAAGACAGGAGTGTATGTCGGCAAAGACATCACGGCCGATCAGCTTCTCAATGACTACGATGCAGTGTGCGTGGCAATCGGCAGCGAAGTGCCTCGTGACCTCAAAGTGGAGGGTCGTGACCTCAAGGGCGTGCACTTCGCCCTTGAACTGCTCCAGCAGCAAAACCGTGTCAATGCCGGCGAGGAAATCGCCAAGGCTGACCGCATCAGCGCACGTGGCAAGCATGTGCTCGTCATCGGCGGCGGTGACACCGGCAGCGACTGTGTTGGCACTGCCCACCGTCAGGGGGCGCTGTCGGTCACACAGATCGAGATCATGCCCAAACCGCCGGTAGGGGAGAACCCTGCCACCCCGTGGCCCTACTTCCCGATGATTCTCAAGACTTCGAGCAGCCACGAAGAAGGATGTACACGCCGCTGGCTGCTTGACACCCGCAAGTTCATCGGCAAGGACGGACATGTCAATGAGGTGGAAATCGAGGAGGTAAGCTGGGAGAAAGATCCTGAGACTGGCCGCATGAATCTCATCCACTCCGGCAAGAAGGAGATAATACCCGCCCAGCTCGTGCTGCTTGCCATGGGCTTCACCAATCCTGTAGCCGAGGGGCTTCTCGAGCAGCTCGGAGTGGAGAAAGACCAGCGCGGCAACGTCAAGGTCGATGGTCACCAGCAGAGTTCCGTAGCCAAGGTGTTTGCCGCAGGTGATGCCTCTACAGGCGCATCGCTTGTCGTCAAGTGTATAGCTTCGGGACGTAAAGCCGCGCAAGGCATCCACGAGTACCTGATGAATAAATCTGATAAACAATAAACACGATGCAGTGACAGACCGTTATGCAGCCCAAGCATAGCGGTCTGTCTTTTTCGTTACTGTTCATTATCACATGGAACCTCTAAAACACGAATGTGGCATAGCGATGATACGCTTGCTCAAACCTGTGGAATACTACCGCCACAAGTACGGCACTTCGGCGTATGCGCTCAATAAGCTGTATCTACTGATGGAGAAGCAGCACAACCGCGGTCAGGAAGGAGCCGGAGTGGGTGTGGTGAAACTTGATGCCCGACCCGGTTCGGAGTATCTCTTCCGTGAGCGCGCTCTCGGAGCCGGGGCTATACAGGAGATATTCTCAACCATCAACCATAAGCTTGACGGCAGCGATGATGCACCTTTCATAGGCAACATCTACATGGGGCATCTCCGCTACAGCACCACGGGACGCAGCGGCATCAGCTACGTGCATCCGTTTTTGCGACGCAACAACTGGCGGTCACGCAACCTGATGCTGTGTGGCAACTTCAATATGACCAATGTCGAGGAGCTGTTTCAGTCCATAGTCAGCCGTGGGCAGCATCCGCGCATCTACAGCGACACCATAGTGCTCCTCGAGCAACTCGGCTACGCACTTGACCGCGAAAACCATCGACTGTACACCGAGTACCGTGATACCCTCGCCGAACCGGCACTGTCGCACCGCATCGAGGAGTCGCTCAATCTCGAGAACATACTCCGCAGCGAAGCTCCGGCATGGGATGGTGGTTTCGTAATCTGCGGTGCTACAGGCTCAGGCGACATGTTCGTGCTCCGTGACAGCCACGGTATACGTCCGGCATTTTATTATGCCGATGACGAGGTGGTTGTGGTGGCATCGGAGCGTCCTGTGATACAGACCGTGTTTAACATCCCTCGCCGTGACGTAAAGGAACTGACCCCCGGGTCGGCTTTGACAGTCAACAAGGCAGGGCAGTTGCGCGTCACCGACATCCTCGGCGAGAAAGCCAATGCACGGTGCTCGTTTGAGCGTATATATTTCTCGCGTGGCAGCGATGCCGACATATATCAAGAGCGCAAGGCTCTCGGGCGCAATCTTGTGCCGGAGATACTGCGCCATGTCGACGGCGACCTTGATCACTCGGTATTCTCGTTTATCCCGAACACTGCCGAAGTGGCATTTATAGGCATGACCGAGGGGCTTGAGGCTGAGCTTGACCGCCGCAAAGAGGCTGCCATCATCAAGGCTTCGGAAGCAGGCACTCTCAATGCCTCGACACTGCGTGGCATCATGGCACATAAACTGCGCATAGAGAAGATAGCCATCAAGGATATAAAGCTCCGCACGTTCATTGCTGAAGGCGAGTCGCGCAACGACCTTGCAGCCCACGTATATGATGTCAGCTACGGTTGCGTGACCAACGGTGTCGACAATCTCGTGGTGATTGACGACAGCATAGTCAGAGGCACCACTCTCCGCCAGTCGATCATCAACATGCTCGACCGTCTGCACCCCAAGCGCATAGTGATAGTATCATCGTCGCCGCAGGTGCGTTATCCGGACTATTACGGCATAGACATGTCGCGCATGGGCGAGTTTGCCGCCTTCCGTGCCGCAGTCGCGCTGCTTAAAGAGCGCGGCATGGAGAACGTGCTTCACGAGACCTACGAGCAGTGCCTCGCTCAGGCATCTCTGCCTGATGGTGAGATACGTAACTGTGTCAAGATGGTCTATGCTCCGTTTACACAGCAGGAGATTTCCGATAAAATCGCGCAGATGCTGACACCTGACAACACCAAGGCTGAGGTAAGCCTCGTCTACCAGACACTCGAAGGTCTTCATGAAGCCATCCCCGGATGCCCGGGTGACTGGTATTTCAGCGGTGACTATCCAACCCCTGGAGGCACACGCCTCGTCAACCGTGCGTTTGTCAATTATTACGAAGGAAATGCTGACAAGCGCTGACTAAGAAAATCTTCCATACCTGAAAAAACGGTATGTTGGTACAGTAACCTGAAAAAATGTGAAAATGCCTACTTTCTGGAGGTTTCCATGTCATAAAGTCAACATTTTCAAAATAATTGCTAACTTTGCACTCTGAATATCATAGACAATTTCTAACGGAAATCTTTTAAATGGAATTGCAAAAGGTTGCATTAGACTTGTTATTTGAGACGAGTTGGGAGGTTTGTAACAAGATAGGGGGCATCTATACGGTGCTTTCTACCAAAGCCAAAACCTTGCAGACTCTCTATAAAGACAAAGTCGTTTTTATTGGTCCTGATGTTTGGTCTGACGAAAATCCATCTCCCTATTTTGTGGAGTCGCGTACTCTGCTCAAGGAGTGGAAGGCCAAGGCGGAGCTTCCTTGCGGCATAAGCGTTAGAGTAGGTCGATGGGACGTGCCCGGAAAGCCTATCGTGGTTCTCGTCAAGTTTGACGGGGTGTATCCACACAAAGACGAATTTTATGGCAAGATGTGGGAGCTTTATGGAGTGGACTCCATGCATGCCTACGGCGACTATGACGAGGGCTGCGCATTTGCGCTTGCCTCCGGCATGGTGATTGAAAGCATCGTCAACTTCTACGGGACTTCGGGGAAAAATATCATTGCCCACTTCGACGAGTGGACTACCGGCATGGGGCTTCTCTACGTACGATGGAAGCTCCCTCAGGTAGGAACTGTATTCACTACCCATGCCACGAGCATCGGTAGAAGCATTTGCAGCAATGGCAAGCAGCTCTACGAGTATTTCAGCGGTTACAACGGCGATCAGATGGCGCGTGAGCTGAATATGGAAGCGAAGCACTCGCTTGAGAAAGCTGCCGCCCATACGGCTGACTGCTTCACGACAGTGAGTGAAATCACTGCCCGGGAGTGCGAGCAGCTGCTTGACATCCGCCCTCATGTGGTTACTCCCAACGGTTTTGAGCCGGGATTCGTGCCTGGTCCGCGCAAGATCAAGGCAGCGCGTCAAGCAGCCCGCGAAGTGATGCTCAATGTGGCTTCGTCGCTTACCGGCATCAAGTTTGCCGATGAAGATACCTTCATTGTGGCTACAGCCGGACGCTGCGAGTATCGCAACAAGGGTCTTGATGTGTTTATCGACTCGATGTCGCGGCTCAAAGAATTGTCACCTGCAAAGCGCATACTTGCGTATGTAATGGTGCCTGCGTGGTCACGCGAAGCTCGTGCCGATCTTCAGGCTATGTTGTCACGCAAGCGCAAACCCGGTCTTGACGACCCTTTCATCACCCATTGGCTCAACAATCCGGGCGAAGATGCGGTTAACAATCATATGCGCAATGTCGGTATCTCCAACACCAAGGACTGCGATATCACTTTGATATATGTGCCTTGTTATCTTAACGGTAATGATGGCATATTCAATCTGTCATATTACGATACTGTCGTAGGTGTGGATGCTACGGTATTCCCGAGCTACTACGAGCCGTGGGGCTATACTCCTCTGGAGAGCGTGGCTTTCGGTGTGCCTACGGTGACTACTTCGCTTTCGGGCTTCGGAAGCTGGATTTGCGCAGAGCGAGGCAATGGATTCGCTGCAAGCGGAGTAGATGTCGTGGAGCGCAATGACCACAACTACCCTCAGGTAGTGGGCGCAATCGCCGATGACATCCGTGAACTTGCATCCATGGATGATGCTGCCCGTGAAGAGATACGCAAAGCTGCTGTAGCGACGAGCGACGCTGCTTTGTGGCAATATTTCATGACATATTATGAGGACTCATACCGCATCGCGCTCGATGCAACCGCTCAGCGTAGATGAAGCCAGAGTCCTGATGACTATATAACTAACGAAATCTTTAAACCCCAAATTACACTAATATTTAATAAGCTTATGAAACTCGATGTAAGCAACGCTAATGGTCCTATCTGGCGCGAAGTGACTGTGAACGCCAGTCTGCCCACTAACCTCAAGCCTCTCGAAGAGCTTGCTCACAATCTCTGGTGGGTATGGAACAGCGAGGCGAAATCGCTCTTCCATGACCTTAACCCCGCAATCTGGAAAGCCACAGGCGAAAACCCTGTAATGCTCATCCAGCAGCTTACCTCTGACCGTCTGAAAGAAATCGTAAATGACAAGGAGATGATGGAACGCATCGCCCATGTCCACACGATGTTTAAGGAATACATGAAGAAGCCCATGCGCAAGGATATTCCTTCGGTGAGCTACTTCTCTATGGAATACGGCTTGTGCAACTGCCTGAAGATTTACTCTGGCGGTCTCGGTGTGCTCGCCGGTGACTATATCAAGGAGGCTTCTGACAGCTGCGTAGACATGACAGCTATCGGTTTCCTCTATCGCTACGGCTATTTTACCCAGACACTGAGCGTTGACGGTCAGCAGATTGCCAACTACGAGCCCCAGAACTTCAACCAACTCCCCATTGTGCAGGTGATGGAGGCTGATGGCAAGCCCATGATTCTTGAAGTTCCCTTCCCCGGACGTACTATCTACAGCCACGTATGGCAGGTCAATGTAGGCCGTATGAAGCTGTATCTGATGGATACCGACTTCGACATGAACAGCGAGTTTGACCGTCCTATCACACACCAGCTCTACGGCGGTGACTGGGAAAACCGTATCAAGCAGGAGTATCTGCTCGGTATAGGCGGTGTGCTCCTCCTCAAGAAGCTCGGCATAAACCACGACATCTACCACTGCAATGAGGGTCACGCAGCTCTGCTCAACCTCCAGCGTCTCGTTGACTTCGTGCAGGAGAAGCACCTCGACTTCAACACCGCTCTCGAGCTGGTACGTGCATCTTCGCTCTACACTGTCCACACTCCCGTGCCCGCAGGTCACGACTACTTCGACGAAAGCCTCTTCGGCAAGTACTTCGGCGAATATCCCGCCAAACTCGGCATCAGCTGGGCTGACCTGATGAACATGGGTCGCGAGAACCCCAACACCAACGAGCGCTTCTCTATGAGCGTGTTCGCTCTTAACACCTGCCAGGAGGCTAACGGCGTAAGCTGGCTCCACGGAGAGGTATCTAAGAAGATGTTCGCAGGTATCTGGAAGGGCTACGGATGGCAGGAAAGCCATGTGGGCTACGTCACCAACGGTGTTCACATGCCTACATGGGCGGCTTCTGAATGGAAGGAATTCTATGCACGCCACATGGGCCAGGAGATGTTTGACAACCAGAGCAATCCCAAGGCTTGGGACGGCGTTTACAACGTAAGCGACGAAGAAATCTGGAACCTCCGTTGCACGATGAAGAACAAGTTCATCAAGTTTGTCAAGGAGGAATTCAAGACCAAGTGGCTCGCCAATCAGGGTGATCCCTCAAGCGTGATGAAGATTGTTGACAAGATCAACCCCAACGCTCTCATCATCGGTTTCGCTCGCCGTTTCGCCACATACAAGCGTGCACACCTGCTCTTCACCGACCTTGACCGTCTCGCCAAGATCGTCAACAACGAGCAGTTCCCCGTGCAGTTCGTGTTCTCAGGTAAGGCTCACCCCGCCGACGGTGCAGGTCAGGGTCTGATCAAGCGCATCATCGAGATTTCGCGTATGCCCCAGTTCCTCGGCAAGATCATCTTCCTTGAGGACTACAACATGATTGTGGCTAAGCGTCTCGTTTCGGGTGTCGATATCTGGCTCAATACACCTACCCGTCCTCTCGAGGCTTCTGGTACATCAGGCGAGAAGGCTGAGATGAACGGTGTGCTTAACTTCTCAGTGCTCGACGGCTGGTGGTACGAAGGCTACCGCTTCGACGAAAAGGCTGGCTGGGCTCTCACCGACAAGCGCACATTTACCGACCAGGCTCAGCAGGACCGTCTCGACGCTGCCACCATCTACTCTATGCTCGAGAACGAGATCGTGCCTCTCTATTTCCGCAAGAACTCGGCAGGTTACTCACCTGACTGGATCCAGTATATCAAGGGTTCTATAGCTCACATCGCTCCCCACTTCACCATGAAGCGCATGATCGATGACTATATCGAACGCTTCTATGAGCCCGAAGCAAAGCGTATGAAGAAGCTCACAGCCCATGACTGCAAACTCGCCCGCGAAATCGTGGCTTGGAAGGAGCGCGTTGCCCAGGCATGGCCCGGCGTACACGTTGTTGACTTCAAGCGTGACGATCAGGCTGCCAACAACGCCAAGACAGGCGACAAGGTAGTGACCGAAATCACTGTCGATACCAACGGTCTCGGCAAGGATGTCGTAGTCGAGGAGGTAGTTTACCGTATCGAAAACGGCGAGGAGAAGCTCTGGCGTCGTGAGGACTTCAAAGTTGTCGCTGAAAACGGCAATTGCCTCACCTACAAGTACGACACCAAGGTGCTTGATCCCGGTTTCTTCCGCGTGGGCTTCCGCATCTATCCCAAGAACGCTGCGCTGCCTCACCGTCAGGACTTCGCATACGTGAAGTGGATCTAATCCGCTATCCAGCGATTCAATCATAAGAGCGTCCCGACCTTGATAGAGGTCGGGACGTTCTGTATTTTAGGAAATTTCCATTAACTTTGTGGGGTAATAAAACCATCATTTATGCGGACGTTGCTATATGTGATTTTGGCTGTGGTAGTGAGCGGATGTGCTTACTCAAGTTCTCATAAAGGCAGGCTTGATGAGGCTCAGAGGTTGATAGCGGAGAGTCCTAAGGAGGCATTTGACCGCCTCAATGCCATGGATGTGTCGGAATTTGATGACTCGGCTACCATGGCGCGGTGGGCTGTGCTCTACAGCGAGTCGATGCTGGCAAATAGGTTTCATGCACCGTCAGACTCCATTATCAACATGGCGGTGGACTACTATAGCAATCATGACATCACTCAATTGCCACGTTTGCAGCAACTTAAAGCGAAATTGGCAGTGGCATGCGAAGAAGATGCCTTGGTGACCGCTCTCTATTTCCAGAAAGAGAAGGAATTACGCCTATATGAGGCGAAACTGAGCCGCGAGAGGTATCTGTGGATTGGACTTTTTATCCTGTTGATGGCTGGAGGGATGATCATATGGCAGCGGCAAAGGTTGAAATTGCAGTCGGCTGACAATGACAGGCTTGTGGCTGAAGCATCGAATCTCAAAACCCTCATGGCAGATAAGGACAATGACATACAAATGACCCTGAACAGTATGCTGGAGTCACGGTTTGCGTTGATTGACTCGCTATGCCAGACCTATTACGAGTCGCAAGGCACTAAAAACGAGCGCAAAGTTATAGCCGAGAAGGTCAAATCGGAGATAGAGGCGGTAAGATCGGACTCGTTTGCCGAAATGGAGCTTTGGGTCAATAGTTGCAGGCAAAATATGTTGGAGCGGTTACGCCAATGCCTCCCTGACATCACTCCGTCAGACTATCAGTTGGCGGTCTACATGGCATGCGGTCTGTCTTCGCGTTCCATCAGTCTCCTCCTCGGCGAGACCATCGAAGTCATCTACAAACGAAAATCGCGCCTGAAATCCCGTCTCCGTAAGTGCGAAGCCAGCGGCAATCTCGCCATCTTCTGAATAGCCTGCTTTGTAGGGACATGTCGTGGCATGTCCGAATCCACAAGATGACAAATTATGGGTTGCGGACTTGCCACGGCATGTCCCTACATATTGATGTCAGATAATTTATGGAATAGGAATTGTAAGATGTTGTAAATTAGATATTTGTGTTTTGTGGTGTCAGACTTTTATTTTGTTTTTGGGCTTCTCAGAGGCGTAACTTTGCTGCAAAAAAGTTACGCTTATGTACATTACGAAAATCATCACATCTGCTGCTTTGGCAGTTCTCGCACTCAGTGTGCAAGCGCAGGAGGCAATGCCTTCCGATAGCCTCTCGCGCGAATTACAGGAGATAGTTGTAACCGCTAAACAGCCCGCTACGAGGCTCGTCGGGTCAACACTTGTATCCACCATTTCTGGCTCAAATCTGCAGCATGTCGGCACGGCTCTTGACGTGCTTGCCCAGCTGCCCATGATACAGGTGCATGATGATGAAGTCAGCGTTACGGGTCGCAGCAATATTGAGATATACATTGACGGGCGTCCGCTACATGACACTTACCAGTTGCAACAGTTGCAGTCAGAAAACATCCGCAAGGTGGAACTGCTCATGGCTCCCGGGGCTTCATATGCGAGCACCACAGGTGCGGTATTGAAGATTACCACACGCCGAGCTTTCGTAGACGGTCTATCAGTCACTGACCGCTTGCAGGTCAAAGCGCGGCGCAAATGGTCAGTGATGGACTATCTTGACCTCAATTATAGGAACGGACGTTGGGATTTCTTCGCGGACGGCTCATATAAGCATGACAATTCGGTGATTAAGGGTAGCACCATAAACAGTCTTGATTACCTCGGTCAGCCGACCGTGGTGGGTGCATCCCAGCATAATTCATTTTCTACCGATGCAGCGACAGTAAGAGGCGGCTTCAACTATGCCTCTGACACCCAATCTTTCGGGGCTTATTACCGTTTCAATCCTGAGGATGGCGATTTCACAAATCAGGGCGATGAGTGGCTTGACGACCTGCCTCCGATAGCCCGCGTCATCGGTCGTAATACTAAGGGGCACAGCCATTTAGTCTCAGCTTATTATGACGGCATGGTGTCGCCTAAGGTAAAACTCCATTTTGACGGTGACTACCGCCGTGCCGTCAGTGACAATGATGTCAACACCGCATATCCTTCGGGAGAATATGCTGCGGTCAATTCTACTGACCATAAATCATCCACCCTCTATGCTGGCAAACTGTATATGGAGATGCCATTGCTCCGTGGCAGTCTGACAGCAGGCACGCAGGACTCATACACGCATACCTCGCTTGACTACCGCATGCTAAATCCCGAGGTCAATACCTATATCCCGTCATCGGTGACCGATGCGCGGCAGGTGTCGGCGGCTTTGTTTGCCTCGTGGCAGCGTCAGTTCGGGAGGTTTGACCTGTCGGTCGGTGCGCGTTATGAGTATGTGGACTACTTGTATAAGGTTGATGGTAAGAAAGATGATGCCGACAGCCGCACCGACCATCTGCTCACTCCCGACATATCACTTGGTTATTCGTTCGGTGACCGCGCATCGCTGTCGCTGAGCTACAAGATGGCTACCGTCCGTCCGCCGTATGCCCAGCTGACTAATTCGCTCAGCTATGTCGGATTGCATGAGATAGAGGGCGGTAATCCGTCTCTGCGAGACGAGAAGATGCACGACTTGCGGCTCTCGGGCATGTATGGCGACTTCATGCTTCAGGCAGACCTCGTGCGGAGTGCGGATACCTATGCCTACGTCAAGCAGATCTATCCGACATCATCGCTCCAGCTGCTCATGCACCCCATCAATGTGGATGTCACTGCCCTGAGTATGTATCTCGTGTGGAGCCGCAGCATACGCTTCTGGACTCCCAATGTGACCGCCGGCATGTACAAGCAGTGGATGCAGATAGACGGCACGCATTATCCGACCCCCATCTTCTTCTACTACTTCGACAACGCCTTCGCTTTGCCCCATGGCTGGACTATCACCGCCAATCTCAGCGGTCAAAGCTCTGGCGACATGCACACCAACCGCTTCGGCAGCACATGGCTGACGATGGATGCCTCTGTGTCCAAATCCCTGATGAACAACACCATGACCCTCAGCCTCTCAGCCACCGACATCTTCAACACCGCCAACAACGACTGGACCATGCACACCTACGGCATCCAAGTAGCCAAACACCAAAGCTACGATCGCCGAGGCATCACCCTCAACATCACCTACCGCCTCCACCCACGCAAATCCAAATACAAAGGCACCTCCGCCTCCGAGTCCGAACTCCGCCGCCTCTGATGTTATAATCATAATGTCTACGATGAATAAAATGAGGCACGTCGGAGACGTGACAGCCGTGCATGGGGTTACGCACAGCTGGCACATCGCCGATGTGCCTCCCTTGGGGTGAGGTGATGCCCTGTTGGAGCGGATGTCAAAATGTTGGGAGAAAATATTGTAAGGGCTAAGGGTAATGTTTAAATTTGCGTATGGAACCTCTGAAAGACAACGAAATCATCCTGTATCAGCCTGACGAGACTTTGGCTCTTGATGTGAGAGTCGAAGATGAAACGGTATGGCTGACGCAAGCTCAGATAGTGGATTTATTTGCATCAAGTAAAGCCAATATCAGCGAGCATCTTAAACATATATTTGATTCAGGCGAGTTAATGAGGGACACAACTGTTCGGAAATTCCGAACAGTTCGTCAAGAGGGGAACCGCAAGGTTGCCCGTACTTTAGAATTTTTTAATCTTGATGTCATAATTTCAGTCGGATATAGAGTGAATACCGTGAGAGGTATTCAATTCAGACAATGGGCTAACAAGGTGTTGAAGGAGTATCTGTTGCGTGGATATGCTGTTAATCAGAGGTTGATGCAGCTTGAGGACAGGATAGACCGTAGACTGTCGGAGCATGACAGGCATCTTGCACAGCTTGATGATAAGGTGGATTTCTTCGTGCGGTCTTCGCTTCAGCCTGTTGAGGGCGTTTTCTTTGATGGTCAGATATTTGATGCCTATGCTTTCGTTGCTGGATTGATTCGTGTTGCTGAACGTAGGATTGTGGTGATTGATAACTATGTGGATGATACCGTGTTGGTGCAGTTGTCTAAACGTAAGCCCGGTGTAACGGTGGATATTTACGATGGCAATATTTCCCGTCAGCTACGTCAGGATGTGGAGCGTCATAATGTACAATATCCCGGGGTGACGCTTCATAGCTATGCAAAAGCTCATGACCGCTTTCTGATTATCGATGATGTGGTCTATCATATAGGGGCTTCGTTGAAGGATTTGGGCAAGAAACTGTTTGCGTTTTCCAAGATGGAGGCGGTGACGGGGTCGGAACTGTTGCATCGGATGTGACTATGTGATGCAAGCGTTGGAAATGTCGGGGGAAAATTTCGTTATGAGGGTTATTTGGGCTAAATTTGCACTACGCAAACAAATAACGCTTTATGGAGACACTTCAGCAACTCAGCCAGTATGTAGCGGAGCGGATCGAGGCTCTGCATTATCCGGCGGCGATGGGCGGACTCAAAGCCCAGGCTGCTTATGCGCTCGGGGCAGGGGGTAAGCATCTGCGCCCTGTGCTCACTCTCGCTACCTGTATGGCTCTGGGTGGCAGTCGCGACCAGGCTCTCAACCAGGCTCTCGGTGTAGAGATTTTCCACAACTTCACGCTTGTGCATGACGATGTGATGGACAAATCCGACACGCGCCGTGGCAAACCTACAGTGTGGGCGCGGTGGGATGAAACCGCAGCTATACTGAGCGGCGACGCGATGCTGACGCTTGCCAGCATGTATGCCGGACGCGGTGCCGGGCAGAGGCTTGAGTGTGTGCTTGATGTGTTCAATACAGCCGCCATGGAGGTGTATGCCGGTCAGGAACTTGACATGCAGTTTGAGGAGCGGCTTGATGTCACTACTTCCGAGTATCTTCACATGATACTGCTCAAGACCGCTGCGCTGATACGCTGCGCATGCGCTATGGGCGTAATCATGGCAGACGGTGACGATGCCACTCTCGAGGCGATGAAAGCTTATGCCGTGGGCATAGGCATGGCGTTCCAGTTGCGTGACGATTATCTTGACACCTACGGAGATGCAGCCACGTTCGGCAAACCTATCGGTGGTGACATACTCAATGACAAAAAGACATGGTTTCTGACCTCGGTGCTTGAAAGTGACGAAGCTGACAATATCAAAGGTATAATTGCCGACAATACCCTCGCCCCTGAGGCGAAAATCGAAGCCGTCAAGGAGATATATGACCGTTTGGAGCTGCCGGGGAAATGCACAAAACTCGTAGAACAGTACACCAAGATGGCTGTCATGGCACTTGATGACACTCCTATGAGTGACGAAGACAAGAAATTTTTCCGCGAAATAGCCGAATCGCTTAAGACACGTGCCATCTGAGGATGATAGATACCCATACACACCTCTATCTTCAGGAATTTGATCCCTCGCCACAAGATGCTGTGCGCCGAGCCATCGATGCCGGGGTGACGCGGATGATATTCCCTAACGTCGACATCTCAACGGTGGAGTTGCAGCGACGTCTGCATGAGCAGTTCCCTGCCAACACGTTTATGGCGATGGGTCTGCACCCCACTGAGATAGACGGCGACTGGGAGGAAAACATAAAAGCTATAGAAAGCGAGTTGCGGACGCACCGCGATGACTATATAGCGATAGGGGAGGTGGGGATAGACCTGTATTGGGACAAAACCTTCCGCAATCAGCAGCGCGAAGCTCTTGCCATCCAGACCGGATGGGCTGCCGAGATGCATCTGCCTCTGATTATTCATTGCCGCGAGGGGCTTGATGACACCCTTGATGTGCTTGGCGCGTCGGGGTTTGAAGGTGATGTAGTGTTCCACAGCTTTACGGGTACAGGCGAAGATGTCCGCCGCATCCGCGATATCGTCAGCAGCCCGTATTTCGGTCTCAACGGGGTTGTGACGTTCAAGAACGCACATCTGCGAGAGACGTTGCCTGAGATAGGGCTTGACCGCATGTTGTTAGAGACCGATTCGCCATATCTTGCTCCTGTGCCTCACCGTGGCAAGCGCAACGAGAGTGCCTATCTGGTGCATACAGCCGCCCATATAGCCGCCTCATTGGGGCTGACTATACAAGAGGTAGATAATGCCACCACCCGCAATGCCGAAAAAGTATTCAGATTAAACACCATATAAAGACACACATACATAAACCATCATTATGACTAAAATTGGATCAGTGATGACTCCCGTGGGCCGCAAAGCTCTGCTTCTCGGCAGCGGAGAGCTTGGCAAGGAAGTGGCTATAGAGCTTCAGCGCTACGGCGTGGAGGTCATAGCATGTGACAAATATCCCGATGCGCCAGCCATGCAGGTGGCTCACCGCAGCTACGTGGTCAATATGCTTGACGGCGAGGCTATCAAAGCCATCATTGAGAAAGAGCGTCCTGACCACATCATTCCCGAAGTAGAGGCAATCGCCACTCCCATGCTTGTCAAACTTGAGGAAGAGGGTTTCAATGTGACTCCTAATGCACGCGCTGCACTGCTGACCATGAACCGCGAGGGCATCCGCCGCCTTGCAGCCGAGGAATTGGGTCTGCCCACATCTCCCTACCGTTTTGCCAACGACTACGAGGAGTTCAAGCAGGCTGTGGAGGAAATCGGCATCCCTTGCGTGGTCAAGCCGGTGATGAGTTCATCTGGTCATGGACAGTCGGTCATCAAGTCGGCTGATGATATAGAACGTTCGTGGCATATCGCCCAGGAGGGCGGACGTGCCGGAGCCGGACGTGTCATAGTGGAGGGCTTCGTCAATTTTGACTATGAGATAACCCTGCTGACAGTGCGCAGTGTCAGCGGCACCGTCTTCTGCGAACCAGTCGGACACATCCAGGTCGATGGTGACTACCGCTATTCATGGCAGCCCCAGCCCATGAGTCCTGTGGCTCTGGAAAAGGCACGCGAGATTGCCGCCGCCATCACCGGTGCACTTGGCGGTCACGGTATATTCGGTGTGGAACTGTTTATAAAGGGCGATGATGTCATCTTCAGCGAGGTGTCTCCGCGTCCCCACGACACTGGCATGGTGACCATGATTTCACAGGATTTGAGCGAGTTTGCGCTCCATGCCCGCGCATTGCTCGGGCTGCCTGTCCCAGCCATCCGTTTCTACGGTCCCTCAGGCAGCCGCGCCATCGTGGTGGAAGGCGACACCGACAAGGTGGTCATGGACAACCTTGAGGCAGTGCTTGCCGAACCGGGAGTACAGCTCCGCATATTCGGCAAACCCGAGGTCAAGGGACACCGCCGCATGGGTGTAATCCTCGCCACCGCTGACACTCTCGAGGAAGCCCGTGCCAAAGCCGACCGCGCCTACGACGCCCTCAAAGTTGAGGTGTTGCCGAGATAATAGATTGTAGGGACATGCCGTGGCATGTCCGAATAGCCATACATGGCATTTAATGGGAAGCGGACATGCCATGGCATGTCCCTACGGATAAGATATAAATGAAAAAATAGTCCGCAAAATTATAATTTTGCGGACTATTTTTATTGTTGACTCAATCAGAGGACTCCGGGGATGAACATCGACTCTGCCCAGATGAGGACTATGCCGACGAGATAGCCGACGAATACCATCCATGTGATGCGGCGCAGATACCATGTGAATGAAATCTTCTCGATGCCCATTGCCACGACGCCTGCAGCCGATCCGATGATGAGGAGCGAACCGCCCACGCCGGCACAGAATGTCAGCAGATGCCAGAATACGCCGTCTTCCACGAAAGCAGCGAGATATGTCGGGTCAGCCGATGCTTGTATGGCTGCTTCGGTAGCCACTGGGTACATGTTCATGCAGGCTGCCACGAGAGGTACGTTGTCGACGATTGATGACAGCACACCGATGATGCCGTTGATTACGTAGACTTCGTGGATGTTGTCATTGAGCCAGTTGGCGAGGGTGTTGAGGATATTTGCCTGCTGCAATGCTGCCACAGCCATCAAGATGCCGAGGAAGAAAAGTATGGTGGGCATATCCACCCCTTTGAGAGCCGAGGATACACGTCCCTCCATCTTGCCCTCAAGTTTGTAGTGGTTGACGATGCACTCGGTAATCAGCCATAATATGGCGAGCGAGATGATGATGCCGATATATGGCGGAAGTCCTGTGAACGCTTTGAAGATGGGTACGAACAGCAGTCCGCCCACGCCGCAGCAAAGGATGGCAATCGAGAGATGGTGGTGTTCCTTTGAAAGCTCGTAGCCCACCCGCTTGTCCTGGGTGTTGAGTTCCTCAACAGGCGCAGGTGCTATCTGGTGCGAAGCGATGAATACGGGTATGACTACCGACGCGATACATGGCACAATCAGGTTGACAATCAGGTCAACAGACGATACATAGTTTTTCATCCACAGCATGATGGTGGTGATGTCGCCGATGGGTGACCATGCGCCACCGCTGTTGGCTGCAATAACTATGACGCAGGCAAATAGCCATCGCTCTTTCTGGTCTGTGAGCATACGTCGGAGCATCATAACCATGATTATTGTAGTGGTCATGTTGTCAAGGACGCTCGACATGAAGAATGCCACGAATGCCAGCACCCACATGAGTCCGCGCTTGTTTGACGCATGGATTTTACGGACGATGATATTGAAGCCGCCGTAGCGGTCAATCAGTTCGACTATGGTCATCGCACCGATCAGGAATACGACTATCTCACATGTGTCTCCCAAAGCTATCACAAGATCATGGGAGATGTCGGGATCATGACCGCACAGGGCGTAGATCGCCCACAGGACACCGCACATCAGCAGGGCGAATGTCGCCTTGTTGATATGTGTGACATGTTCGAGTGCTATCATCAGGTATCCGATGACAAACACTACAAGCATTAACGCTATCATTTGTCAGATAAGTTTTTAGGGGTATTGATAAGGTAATGCAAATTTACCCAAAAATGTTTAAAATCCATTGGAGTATTTTGGATAAAACTTTCCGAAATGCGCCCAAAACCATCCCACATAGATCAATCTTAACGTAGGGACGCGGTGCAATGCTGTTGACTTAAGCATCTAGACATTGACTTTAACGCGCCCCTTGCGGGCGCATCTCTCTGTTAGCCGAGGGGCTTGCCCCTCGGAAATGTCAGTCCGAAAGACGCGCTGCGCTTTGCCGCAGCGCATCAAACACCATGATACCCAACATGATAGCGACTGATGCGCTGCAGCAAAGCGCAGCGCATGTCTGCTTGCATTCCGACCGAGGGGCAAGCCCCTCGGTTAACAGAGAGATGCGCCCGCAAGGGGCGCAGTATCCATTAAACGCTTAGGTCAACAGCATTGGGACGCGGCACGCCGCGTCCCTGCTTTCGGGGGGTAATTTACTCGGGGTCGGTCAGGAGCAGGAGAATGTCACCGATGTAGAGGCGGGTGTTGCCCTTGGGGACGAGGTACTTGCCGTCGCGCTTGATCATCACTACCAGTGTGCGCGGTGGGAGCTTCATCTCGCTCATCAGGTTGCCATCAGAGAGATGCTCCGGGGCTATGACCATCTCTGATGATGCCCCTTCGATTTCCTCGGGAAGGTCGATGTCAAAGGTGCGCGACTGCACCGGTGTGGTTAGTCCTAACCACCGCGCGAAGGATGTGACCGTAGTACCCTGTATGAGTAGCGAGAGCAGGGTGATGAAGAATACCAGATTGAACATGAACCGTGCATGCACCACCCCTGGTGACATCAGGGCGTATGTGGCGAAGATGATGGGCACGGCTCCGCGAAGTCCCACCCATCCGATGTATGTCTTGGCTTTGAGGGTAAACTGGCGGAAAGGGGCGAGGCAGAGAAACACCGATACAGGGCGCGATACGAGTATCATAAACACGCCAAGCAGCAGTCCTGGCCATATGATGTGCACTAATTCGTGGGGATTGACAAGCAGTCCGAGTGACAGGAACATGATAATCTGCACGAGCCATGTGAAACCGCCGAAAAATGTCGATATGGTGCGTTTGAGGCTCAGTCGGCTGTTGCCGACCACCAATCCGGCGATATAAACCGCCAAGTAGCTGTTACCCCCGATGATATTGGTGATAGCAAAAGTGAAGAAGCAGCATGCTATGACGAGCACCGGGTAGAGGAATTCGTTGCTTGAGCGGAGCAGATTGACCACTTTGACCGTCAGATAGCCCATGATCAGACCTGTCACGGTGCCGACACCGAGTTGCACCACGAGCGACCACAGCGACGATGCGATGACTCCGCCTGTGAGGCGCGAACCGCTGTCAATCAGCGAAATCAGCAATATGACGAGCAGATATGCCATGGGGTCATTGCTGCCGCTCTCCAATTCGAGCATCGGTTTGAGCCGCTGACGCAGTCCTATGCGCGAGGTGTTGAGTATGGAAAACACTGAAGCCGAGTCGGTCGATGACATAATGGCTGCCAAGAGCAACGATTCCAACCATCCGAAAGCATACTGAGGCATCATCCACCGCATCAGTTCGTGGATGAATACACCTGTAAATATCGTGGTCAACAGCACTCCGACGGTAGCCAATACAAGTCCTGGAGCAAGCACAGGGCGTATTTTGGCAAACTCTGTATCCAATCCGCCCGAAAACAGGATGACACACAGCGAAATCATGCCGATGAACTCGGCTGTGGACGCACTGTCAAACTGTATGCCGAATCCGTCAACCCCAGCGAGCATCCCGATGCCGAGAAACGCCAACAGTGACGGCAGCCCGTATTTGCTTCCTGCCTTGCCGAAGAAAACGCTGAAAAACAGCAGTATGGCGATAACCAGCATTATATTGCCCGGAGTGATTTCCATATCATACAGAGGGTGTAAAATGATGTATTTGAAACAAATTTAGTTAAAATCCAGCGGTTTTGCAACCCGTTAGGCTCTGATACTGAAGTTCAGGGTCGAGGAGGAATGCATGGTAAAACGAAGAATTGAAAATATCTGACTGTTACAGGCACGTCGGAGACGTTGCAGCTGTGATTAACCCCATGCACGGAGCGGAAGCGAACGTACATGGGGTGGGTGAGACTATCTAAAATCTACCTCGGAGAGGTAGTGGCACGCTTGCAGGTAAATTGCATAAGCCATTGAGCCTCAACCTCTCCGAGGTTGGTCTGATAGGAGTCTCCAGTACCCCATGAACGTTCGCTGACGCTCCGTGCATGGGGTTAATCACAGCTGTCACGTCTCCGACGTGCCTCTTCGGTATGTGGATATTTAGTTCATTTTCAATAGCGTTGTTCCGCGTCCATGTATTTATAGGCATAATCTGACAAGGATTAAGTTATCAATTTGCACTCAAATTTGTTAACTTTGTTGTGACGTAAACGCTTATTATATGCAGACAGTTCTATTTCATTCAACCATATTCGGTCCCATCCACAGCCGCCGCCTCGGGTCGTCGCTCGGCGTGAACCTCATGCCCGATGATGGCAAGGTGTGCACATTTGACTGCCTATACTGTGAGGCTGGTTATAATGCCCAGGGAGCAGGCACCACGGGGCTGCCCACCCGCGAACAGGTTGCGCATGATCTTGAGGCCAAGCTTCAGCAACTAAAGGCAGAGGGTGCCCCGCTCAATGTCATCACTTTCTCGGGCAACGGCGAACCGACTCTGCATCCCGACTTTGCCGGCATCATCCACGATACGATAGCTCTGCGCGACAAGTATTTTCCCGATGTGAAAATATCGGTGCTCTCCAATGCCACGATGCTCCACAAGCCTGATGTCATGGGGGCTCTGAAACTCGTTGACAACAACATCCAGAAACTTGACTCGGCAAAAGATGACACCATCCGTCTTATTGACCGTCCAAATCAGGCATTCTACTCCGCCCGGCGTGTCATTGACCAGCTGAAACAGTTTGACGGACATGTAATCATGCAGACCATGATGCTCCGTGGCAGCCATGACGGCGTAGAGATAGACAATACGACCCATGACGAGGTGGCAGCCCTCATCAAGGCATATGAGGAGGTGCATCCGCAGGAAGTGATGATCTACTCGATTGACCGAAAGACCCCGGAAGAAAATCTGGTGAAAGTGCCCAAAGAGGATCTGGAACGGATTGCCGACGAAATCCGTAGCCATGGCATCAAGGTGCAGGTAACTGCTTGATATTTAATACTGTCAAATATAATGTTACTCAACGCAATACTGTCATTAATCATGACCATCATCACACCGCCCTCGCTCAAGGAGGGTGACAAAATCGCCATAGTCTCACCCAGCGGGGCAGTCAATGCCGAATACATCCACAAAGCCGTCCCTGTGTTGAGGGAGCAGGGATGGGAACCGACGGTAGGCGAACATGCCTATGACCACCACGAATCTTATGCCGGGACAGCCGAGGTGCGCTACGATGACCTCCGCAAAGCTCTGCTTGACCCTGACATCAAGGCAATAATGTGTTCGCGTGGCGGCTACGGAGCGGTACATATACTCCAGCAGCTTGACTCGCTCCCTTTGCGCGACAATCCCAAGTGGCTCATAGGCTTCAGCGACATAACAATACTCCATGCTCTCCTTGCCAAAAACGGCATAGAGAGCATCCACGGCAGCATGACCTCGCATCTTGCCAAGACTGGCGGAGAGGATGATGATTCGCAGGCACTGTTTGACATACTCCGTGGCACTCCTATAACCTACGAGTTTCCCGCAGACCATCGCAACCATCAGGGCGAAGCCACGGGGCGGCTCTACGGCGGCAATCTCGCCGTCTTTGACGGTTTGATAGGCACGCCCTACGATTTCTTCAATCAGGAGGGCGACATAATACTCTTCATGGAAGATGTCGCCGAGCCGGTCTACAAAGTCGAGCGTCAGATGTACCAGCTCAAACTCATGGGAGTTTTTGACCGCATCAAAGGACTCATAGTGGGTCAGTTTACTGAATACCCCGGAGCCAAAGCCAAAGAGATGGAAGACATGATATCCCGCATGGTAGCGGACTACGACATCCCCGTAGCCTTCGACGCCCCCATAGGTCACGTCTCCCACAACATCCCCCTCATCGAAGGCCGCCAATCCACCCTCACCGTCACCCCCGACGGCGTCACCCTACAGCAGTAACCCCAAATACATACATGGCTTACGCCAAGTCCCGAAGGGACGTACTTGTGCTTAACCGTGGATGAGTCATGGCAGAGCCATGGCGAGTCCACGGTGGAGATGATACTGACGAAAAGTCCTGGAAGGACGGATTTGTGGTGGATGGCAAGGGTGCTACCACAAACTCGTCCTTCCAGGACTCAGATGTCTATAGTGCCAATAACCCCGGACTCAGCAGCTGCCGCTTGCTTCATCCGGGGTTAAGCATAAATTCGTCCCTTCGGGACTGTCTGTTCATTTAAGACTGTAATCTATGAGGGTATTGTAATGGTGTGCCGAGGATAGGTGGGGTTACTTTGCGGGGGTGAGGTAGGGGTGGGGTTGGCTGTAGTATTCGAGGACTTTGGCGCGGATGATGTATTCGTAGCGCGACTGGATGGTGGTGGAGCAGGCGGTGATGTAGTCGGTCTTGGCTTGCTCGTACTCGGTGGCGGTGGCTTTGCCGTAGTTGAACTTGGTGGTCATGGCGTCGAGGGCTGCCTTGGTGGCGGCTTCGGCTATGGCTGAGGCTTCGGATTTCTTACGGGCGGCTTCAGCCTGATAGTATGCCTGGTTGATGGACTTGTAGAGTTCGTCCGATGCCTGCTCGAGTTCAAGCTCGGCACGGAGCTTGTCAATCTTGGCGTTGTTGACCGAGTTGCGGGTAGAGAATGCGTCAAACAGGGGCACTGAGAGGGAGAAACCTATGGCTTCTGCGAGGTTGTCACGCATCTGGTGGGCGAAACCGGCGTTGTCAAAGCCCTTGATGTGGGTGTAGCTCGATCCGATATTTGCTCCGAGCGACAGAGAGGGCAGATAGCCGCTCTTGGCTATGGAGATGCGGTTTTCGGCTACTTTGATGCCTTGGCGCTTTGCCATGATGGAACTGTTGTGCGTCATCGCCTGGCGGTATACCTCTTCGGCATCGGGGATGAGCACTCCGAGCTGGTCGAGAGGGGAGAGGGTCATGTCGGTCTCGGGCGAGAGCATCAGCAGCTGCTTGAGGTCGAGGAACGACAGGGAGTGGTCGCTCTGGTTGTTGACGAGGGTTACCTGCGCCTGTGCGAGCTGCGACTCTGCCTGTATGAGGTCAAGTTCGGGTGACTTTCCAGCCTCTACGAGCACTTTCTGTCGGTCGACCTCTACCTGCGACAGCTCAAGCTGCGTCTCTGCCACCTTGACGAGTTCGCCGTTGAGGAGCACTTGCAGGTATGCCGCGATGACGCGAAGCGATATGTCGTCACGGGCGGCATCGCTCTCCAATAGGAGCTGCTGGAGCGAGAGCTGTGCGCCTTTGAGGGTACGCACATTGCGCAGTCCATCAAAGAGGGGCAGATTGGCGTTGGCACCCCATGAGAAACCTGACGAGTTGCGGCTCACACGGATGTTGTCCTCGGCGACGCTTCGTCCGAAGTTGAAGTTTTGGTTGGCGGAGCCGGTGACAGTGGGCAGGAACTGGTTTTTTGCCGATGTCACGCTTATTTCGCCAGCCTTGACGTTGTAGTCGGTGTTCTTGACGGTCAGGTTGTGCTCTATGGCGTAGTCGATGCACTGCTGTAGATTCCATGTCTCGGCTGACATGGATGAAGTGGCTGCCATGGCGGCAGCGACACACATAGTTATATATCGTTTCATATTAGTGCATTGGAGGACGTGATGGGTTGTCGTTCTTATCAGATTTCTCCTCTCCGCGGATGCGCTGACCGGCTTTTACGCCGCTTTTTATCTCTACGTTGAGACCGTCGCTGACACCTACTTCGACCGGTGTACGCTTGAAGTTGTAGGGTGGCAGTGTGTCGGCGGCTACGTAGACGAAAGTCTTGTTGCCTTCATATTCTATGACGCTTTCGGGCAGGGTCATCACGTTGGTTGCGCCCTGTAGGATTACAGTGGCGTTGGCGCTGTAGCCCGAGCGGAGCTGTGTCTTTCCGTCGGTGGCGATAGAGCCTTTGACCTCAAATGAGTTGGCACCGTTTTCTTCGGTGGCTTTGGGCGAGATGTATTCGATGACGGCGGTGGACTTGTAGTCGGGCAGCGCACCTATGGAAATTTCCATGGGCATGCCTACGTGCAGTCTGCCTACCTCGGTCTCATCCATCTTGCCTTTGAAGATGAGCTTGTTCATGTCGGCAAGCGTGGCTACGGTCGTGCCGTCGTTCATCGTGTTTGCCTGGATTACCGAGCTACCCACCTTGACCGGCACATCGAGCACGAGACCTGTGATGGTGGCGCGGACGAGGGTGTTGCTTGACTTGGCGTTGTCAGCCGACATGCCGTCCTTGACGATCGAGTAGGCATCCTGAGCCGCTTTCAGCTCCTCGCGTGCCTGAGCTAAGGAAGTCTGTGAAGTCTCGTATTCTTCACGGCTGATGACCTTGTTCTGGTAGAGCATGGTGTTGCGTTCGTGCTTGGACTTGACATCCTCAAGGTTGATTTTAGCCGTGTTGACACGTGAGAGCGCACTGGCAAGTTCCCCTTCCTGAGGCACGACCTTGATTTTGGCGATGACATCGCCCTCATTTATCTGGTCGCCAGCCTCGACGAGTATCTCGCTGATGATGCCTGATATCTGGGGCTTGATGTCGATTTCGTCACGCGGCTCTATCTTGCCAGTGAGCACCGTGGAGCGTTCGATGTTTCCGGTCACGGGCTGCACCAGCTCATACGTGACCTCCTTGGGTCGTGAATTGAGGAAGAGATAGACAAAAGTGCCTACGAAGATGAGGGCGACGAGCGACCACAGAGCTATTTTCAATACCTTTTTCATTGCAAACTATGGATTGGAACAGTAGTGTAGATGTATTTTATTATTTATCGTTGATGGCTTCTATGGGTTTGATATTCATGGCTTTAAGAGCCGGGACTATGCCGGCTGCCGAGCCGAGTACAAGAAACAGCAGCAGAATGACCACAGCCGTCGTAAACGGCAGTTCGAATCCTGCCGCCTTGTAGCCGGGCGTCTCGGTCAGTTTGGTGGTCACTGCCAATGCTATCGAGGCGAACACGATGCCAGCCGTACCTGCTATGGTGGTCAGCACCATACTCTCGGAGAGTATCTGCATGATGACATCCTTGGGCTTTGCGCCGAGGGCGCGGCGTATGCCTATCTCATGGGTGCGTTCCTTGACGATGATCCACATGATATTGCCCACGCCTATGACACCGGCGAGCAGAGTGCCCGCTCCGACAAACAGTGCCAGCAGCGACAGTCCCGTAAAGAGCGATTCGCCCATCTCAAACATCTCGGTCACGTCCATCAGCCACATGGCATCCTCGTCCTCGGGGCTGACGTTGGGATGGTTGCCTGTGATGATACGGCGTATGCGCGGCATCAGTTTCGTGGGGGTGTAGCCTTTCTTGACCGTGAAGAGTATGGCATCCACATCCTCGCCGGCATTGTATGCCACCTGCAGCACGTTGACAGGGATTACCACCGACTGGTCAAGCTGTGCGCCGCCTATCGATGCCTCCGAGGTCTGCGATGCTACGCCCACGGTGAGATAGTAGATGCCTCCTACATTGACATATTTGCCTAATGGGGAGCCTGTGCCGAACAGTTCTTGTGCCACTTTCTTGCCCAAGACGCAGACCTTTGCCTTGTTGCGCATGTCTATCTCTGACAGGAAGCGTCCCTCGTTGATGACGGGCTCCATCACTTTGGCGAAGTTCGGTTCCAGTCCTTTGATCTGGGCTGTAGTTGATTTGGTCTCGTAGCTGATTGGAGCCATGCGGGCTATCGACATGGAGGTTACATCTTCGAGCTGCGGTATATATTTGCGCAGGTTTGCGACATCGCGGGTATTGAGATCCCAGCTCATGCCCTTGTTGTAGCCGTTGTAGCTTACGGTGGTGCGCCATGCGCTGATGGCACCCATGTTGGTGGCGAGACCGTCAAAATTGCGCATGACCAGGTCTTTCGCGCCCTTGGATCCGCCCCAGAGCATGGCAAGCATGGCAGTGCCCCAGAAGATGCCGAAAGCGGTCATGAACGTGCGCGTCTTGTTACGGGCGAGTGTCGCTCCGATTTCGCGCCAGTTTTCTATGTCAAACAGTGGGCTTCTCATTCACACAGGGTTGGGGTTTATTCGTCGCGCAGAGCCTCGACAGGTTTGATTTTAAGAGCTTTAAGAGCCGGGAACAGTCCGGCAAGCGAACCGGCTATGATGAGTACCACGGTCACTTGGATGGCAATGGAGATATCCACGCCAGGGTTGGATATCGCCTCTGCATCGCGGAACACATAGCCGAGTATGCCGCACACCACTTCGCCGAGGAATATGCCTATGTAGCCGAACAGTGCGGTTATGATGATACTTTCGGCGATGATCTGGGTCAGGATGCTGCGGGGCTTGGCTCCGATGGCACGGCGTATGCCTATCTCGTGGGTGCGCTCGCGCACTGACACAAACATGATGTTGCTGACACCGACTATGCCCGATATCATGGTCAGCAGACCGATGATCCACACCATCATGTCCATGATGCCCATTACCGATGACATCGACAGAAACTGGGTGAAGCGGTTCCATATCCACAGGGCGCTGCGGTCATCGGGGGCGAAGTCGTGTGATGTGCTGAGTGTCTGGCGGATGTCCTGCTCCACATTGTCGCCGTCAGTCTGGGTTGATACATTCTTGATGGTGACTTTCAGCTGGTTGATGTCAGGCGAGTCGCCGTTGAGCTTCTTGGCTGTGGTGAAGGGGATAAAGACATTCTCGCGGAAATCGTGATGATATGTTCCGATGACGAGAAATGACAGTCCGCTTATGTCTACACGGCTGCCGACATATGCAGTGGAGTCCGGACCGAGAAGCGCGCGGGCTACCTTGACCGGGAGGACTGCCACTTTGCGCACCTCGCGCAGGTCAGCATTGTTGATGAAGCGTCCCGAACGCATCTCCAGGTTGTTGCCGGCAAGTTCGTCGGGGGTCGCTCCCGTGTAGCCTGAGGTGTAGTCGCGGCTGGTGGATATGACTGCCGAGTCGTTGCTGAGGGTGGAGGAGACCATGGCAATGTGGTCGGGGTTCTCCTTCATCAGCTTGTCTACGTCGGGGTCTTTGAGCTTGATGCGCCGTCCTTCCTTGTATCCGGCATGGGGCTTGCTCGTCATGCCTCCATGCACCATGATCTGGTCGGTGCCGGTAGACATGAAGCTGTCGTTGAACGAATTGGAGACACCGCGCGACATGCCCAGCAGCACTATGAGCATGAAGATGCCCCATGACACGGCTATGCCGGTCAGTATGGTGCGAAGCTTGTTGCAGCGCAAGGTCTGCGATATTTCGTGTAGCAGGTCAAACATCTGAGTGTCGCTTGGTCAGGATACTATGAGTCCGTCAGATATGCGTATGATGCGGTTGGTCTGCTCGCCTACGCCAGGGTCATGGGTCACTATGACTATGGTCATGCCCTCGTCATTGAGCTGGCGGAACACGCTCATCACCTCCTTGGATGTCTTGGAGTCGAGTGCTCCCGTGGGTTCGTCGGCGAGGATGATTGACGGCTGGGTGATGAGCGATCGCGCTATGGCTACACGCTGCTTCTGACCGCCTGACAGCTCGCCGGGCAGATGGTGGGCGCGGTCGGCAAGACCCATGCGCTCGAGCTGCTCCATGGCGAGGGCGTTGCGTTTCTTGCGTGACACGCCTTGATAGAAGAGCGGCAGAGCCACATTTTCCACGGCGTTCTTGTAGCTGATGAGGTTGAACGACTGGAATACGAAGCCTATCATCTTGTTACGTAATTCGGCAGCCTGGTTCTCGTTGAGGTCGCGTATCAACACACCGTCAAGATAGTACTCGCCGGTGTCATAGTTGTCAAGTATGCCGAGGATATTGAGCAGGGTGGATTTGCCCGAACCTGACGCACCCATGATTGATACGAGTTCCCCTTTCTCGATACCGAGATTTATGCCTTTGAGCACGTGGAGAGGCACTGCCCCGGGATAGGTCTTGTTGATATCTTTTAGCTCGATTATCATTGCTTGTGATGATGGTTTTCTTGTTAGATGCACCAAGTGCATAGATAGTTGCAAAATTAGATAAAAATATTCAAGGATGATGTTTAAACATGCTTTATGTGTGTGTAATATTGTGAAATATTGATGTTTCCAAAACTAATATGATGCCGTAATGTTGTAACATCAGAAGCATTAATGGCAATTTGTCACTATACTACTACAAAGAAAGGAACGTAAATTATGGACAATGAAATGACAGGCTGCTCCGGCTCAGTGGAGGCGGTGGAGCTTAACATCAACAACGTCTTGGGCGAGTCAGTGTCCCTCTATCCTTTTATACAGCAGCTCGGCAGGAGGCTGGAGCTGTCGCAGGAGATGATAAGCTCCATGGTCATCGCCATAGAGGAGCAGGTGCTCAATCTGATCAGATATGCCTATCCGCGAGGAGAGGAGGGCTCTATTACACTCAAGGCTTGCTGGCGAAAAGCCACGCAGACCCTTAAATTCTCTCTTATCGACCACGGCGTGGCATACAATCCCAAGGAGGCTGACCATGCCGTCACCCGGGTTGATAGACCGCTGGGTGCGATGGGCATCAACCTGCTCAGCCAGCTGATGGATACGGTGGACTATGTGCGCCGCGCAGGCTCCAATGTGCTTGAATTTTCCAAACGTATGGTACATTACGGCACCACACACCACGACGCGCCTCCAAAATCAATGGATTTCTCCCTCGCAGGTCAAGGCATAGATGCCGAAGACTTCGGCGAAGAACTGTAGCCTTTCTTGGCATCTTCTCATCTTACGAATCCGATATTTTGTACCATATTAGTGTAGAAGGTGTTGCAGAACCGCATTTAAACATGTTTGTGCGGTCGCTACATGTAGCGACCCTACAAATTTGACGGTGTTTGTCGCATGATTCCTGAGTTCTGTAACATCCGCAATGCTGTTGAATTAAGGCTCGCGGTGTTAATCGCGAGGGGAGCAGTAGCCACATGCAAGCAAG
>ENA-ORNQ01000196-ORNQ01000196.1-human-gut-metagenome-genome-assembly--contig:-NODE-196-length-67071-cov-5.638236_pt1 | contig 67071 bp, 51 predicted proteins | sample MGYA00242116_ERZ509024 | MGnify/ENA primary metagenome ERZ509024 (study PRJEB26280, sample SAMEA2338697) | human gut metagenome | biome: human gut; feature: human-associated habitat; material: faeces...
ACGGATAACGAGAGTGCGAGCATTGCGACACAGAAATCCATCCTCACGGATTATGTGAAAAAGCAGGGATGGCACATAGCAAAAACGTATGTGGACGATGGTTATTCTGGTACAAATTTCCAAAGACCAAGTTTCCAGAATATGATAAAAGACATTGAAAGCGGTCTGATAAACTGCGTGATTACGAAAGATTTATCCCGTCTGGGGAGAAACTATCTTGATTGTGGGTTATATCTGGAAGTTTTCTTCCCAGAGCATAACGTGAGGTATATAGCGGTCAATGACGGCGTAGATACCTTGAATAAATCTGCTATGGACATCACGCCTTTCCGCAACATTTTAAACGAAATGTATGCCGCTGACATATCTGTTAAGATAAAATCGGCATATCGGGCGAGGTTTCAACAGGGGAAATTCATGGGAACTACCGCCCCTTATGGCTATATCAAAGACCCTGCCGACCACAACCATCTGCTGATAGATGATAAAGTGGCACATGTTGTAAAAGAGATATTCGACCTTGCATTAAAAGGGAATGGAGTTGCCAAAATTTGCAGACATCTTAATAAACAGCATATCCTACGCCCTGCCGCTTATGCGGCGGAGCGTGGCGAAACAGGCTTTGAACGTCATTTTGAGGGGAACGAGGACAAACGCTATATTTGGAGTGGGAACAGCGTGAGGAGCATTTTAAGAAGCCCGATATATGCGGGAAATCTTGTAGGCTACAAACGGATTGCCGCCAATATGAAAAGCAAGAAACGCCCCTCTAAGCTGCCCGAAGAATGGGAAGTGATACCCAATACCCATGAGGGAATAGTCACGCAGGAGGAATTTGATATTGTCCAACAGCTTATTACAAGTCGTAGGCTTCCACAGAACAAGGGAGGATTTGTAAATATTTTTGCAGGCGTTATCAAGTGTGTGGACTGCGGATGTGCTCTGCGGGCAATGAACGTACACAGGAGGAAACGCCCAGAGATTATCGACTGTGTACAGTATTCATGTAATAATTATGCAAGAAACGGAAGAAGCGAGTGTAGTGCCCACAATATAGAAGCAAGGGATTTATTCAATGCCGTTCTTGCCGACATCAACTGTTTTGCGGATATGGCAGTGAATGATGAAAAGGCGGTCAGGGCCATAGAAAAGCGGCTCACGGAAACAGACCAGAGCAGGGCGAAAGCATTAGAGAAAGAACGTAAGAAGCTGAACAAACGCCTTGCGGAACTGGACAGGCTGTTTTCCTCTCTCTACGAGGATAAGGTCATGGAGCGTATTACCGAGCGGAATTTTGAGATGATGTCGGGGAAATACCAGAAAGAGCAGCTTGAAATTGAAGCAAGGCTGAAAGAGGTGACGGAAACTCTTAATGAAAGCTACGAGAAATCACGGGGAATCCGTGACTTCCTCGCCCTTATCCGAAATTATCAAGGCTTAAAAGAACTGGATGCAACAGTTATAAACGCACTCATAGACAAGATACTTGTTTCGGAGCGTGAGAAGATGGCAGACGGAACAGTGAAGCAGGAAATCAAGATTTACTATAAATTCATCGGCTTTGTCGATGAATTACATATCATACCTACAAAACGGTGGGCAGCAATGCCCGCTAAAAATTGTACGGTGTGCGGCGTTGAATATGTCCCGGGCTCTGGTGCATCAAGGTATTGTCCTGCTTGTGCCAAGAAGATACGGAGGGAGAAATCAAACGAGAGCAAACGCAGGAGCAGAGAACAGAAAAGGATAGCATGTATGAACTGTCCGCAAAAAATGACCGACTGATCGTGCTCGGTGACGAGAGTGAAGGCATTGCCCTTGTGAAGGCAGAAGACTTTGAGCGAAAAATGCAGAAAGCGCTCGAGATGAGCCAACACCCTGCCGAGCCGTAAGGTTTGCTTCCGCAAAATTGTTACACATTCAGAGAGGAGAAGAATTCTATGAATTGCCCGAAATGCGGAAAAGCGATGCGCGAGGGATACTTGTTTACAAGCAAGGACGGCGCGTTCAGCTTTGCGAACACCGTGCCCGGCGTATTTGAAAACGCCAAAAGCGCCGACGGCTTTGTGGAGATCACGCCGTTAAAACCAAGCCACCGCGTGCGGATACAGGCGAATATCTGCGAAGACTGCCGCACGGTAGTTTTTGACTATTAAGCTTTGCCTAAGCCGAAAAAGGAAACTGAAAAAGACGAAATACGAGAGAAACTTAAAAACAGCGAGGTGCTGTGGGTATCCCCATGCACTTCGCTGTTTTGTTTGATTTTCAGCCGGGATCAGCCCATATTGGAGAAGCGTTCCACAGCTTTTGTGAAGTTTTCGATGATTTTATCTGCATCGCCGTGCTCGATGCTGTCGCGCACGCCGTGCTTGATGTGCCCCTCTAATACGACCTTGCCGCAGCCGTGCAAAGCGGATTTTGCGGGAAATGGCTTACAGCTTTAAAAGCGGGATAGACGCTCTGCACGTTTCGATCAATTCGCGGTCGGCGAGCGCAGGAATCGCGCCTTTTTTCGTCGCGCAGACGGAGCCTGCGGCGTTTGCAAAATCGGCAGCATCGCGCAGCTCGGCTTCGTTGATCTCGGAAACGGGCTTGCCGGTCTCCATGAGCTTTGTGAGGAACGCGCCGAAGAAGCTGTCGCCGGAGCCGGTGGTATCGACGACTTTTGTATCGTAGGTGTTGAGCGTTAAGGTTGTTTTCGGGGTGCAGACAACGCAGCCCTTTGCGCCGCGCGTGATGACCGCCGCCTGCACGCCGAGCTTAAAGAACTCCTTTGCGCCCGCTTCGATCTCAGTGCAGCCGGTAAGCATTTCAAGCTCCTCATCGGACGCTTTGACGACATCGGCAAGCGGCAGCAGACTTTTCATGGCGTGGATGCCGACTTCGGCATTTGGCCACAGCGGTGCGCGCCAGTTCGGGTCGTAGGCGGTGATAGCACCGTGCTCGCGGGCGTAGGAAACAATCTGCGGCACAGCCGTGCGACCGGGTTCTGCGGTGAGCAGAAGCGAGCCGAAGCACAGCACCTTGGCGTTTGCGAGCGCATCCTTATTGACCTCATCGAACGTGATTTGCGTATCGGCGCCGGGGTTACGGTAAAAGCTGAAATCGCGGTCACCGGATTCGGACAGCTGCACGAACGCGAGCGACGTTGCGGTATCGTTTGAAAAATGGAGGTTTTCGACATCGACATTTTGCTTAACGAGCGTATCACGCAGGAACGTGCCGAACATGTCCTGTCCCACCTTGCCGATGAAGCCTGCGGATACACCGAGGCGCGCCGCCTGCACGGCGACGTTTGCCGGTGCGCCGCCGGGATTCTGCTCAAAAATCGGGATGCCGGCCGGCGTTTTGCCTGCGGGGGTAAAATCGATCAGAAGTTCACCGAGTGCGTAAAAATCTGCCATGAAAAACAGCTCCTTAATTATAGAATATTTTCATCCATGCACTTTAAGACAAATTCGCTGAACAGGGAGTTTGACCATGCGAACCACGGGCGCGTGAACTTAGAGGGGTCGTCCTTATGGAAACCCTCGTGCATGAAGCCCTTGCCGTCATCGGTCGTTTTTAACATGTGGAGAAGTGCTTTGCATTCCTCCGGGTCACGGCTTGTGAGTCCCTGCATGGAAAGTGCGATGTGCCAGATGTACTCCGGCGGGGTGTGCGGGCTGCCGACACCCTTGGCCGCGGTGCCCTCGTAATAATACGGATTTTCTTTGCTCAAAACAAAGGCGCGGGTGTTTTTATAAATTTCGTCGTCGGCGCTGCAGTAGCCGAGGTACGGGATAGACATAAGGCTCGGGACGTTGGCGTCATCCATGAAGACATAGTTGCCAAGGCCGTCGGTCTCATAGGCGTACATTTTGCCGAACTTCGGGTGCTCGACGACGCCGTATTTTTCGATGCCGGCGCGGATCTCGGACGCGAGCTTTTCGGCACGGGCGACGACTTCCCCGTCCTTATAGATTTCACGCATGATCTCCGCGGTGTAGCCGAGGGTTACGACGGCGAACATGTTGGACGGGATGAGATAGCCGTAGACGCAGGCGTCGTCGCTGGGACGGAAGCCCGACCAGGTCATGCCCGTAACGGCGACCGGCGCGCCGCGGCCGTCGTGCGTGAGGGTATCGGTGGGCGGGCAGTTGGTGCGGCGGAAATAGTACGGGGACTTGCTGTGATCCTGCTCGACAGTGAAAAGGTCGAGAATGCGCAGGGTGCTCTTTTTGTACTGGTCGTTGAACTGGCCCGTGCGGCCGGTTTCTTTCCAGAGAAGGTACGCGAGCTGCACCGGGTAGCAGAGCGAATCAATCTCATACTTGCGCTCCCAGACCCATGGGGTCTCGAAATCGGTATCGTCGGACTCGCCGTCGGCGGTCTGACCGAGCGTTTCCGCTGCGTACTTCGGCCAGCACATGCCGTTCGCTTCCTGATTGAACGCGTTTGCGTAGGGGTCAATATCGATGCACTTGAACTGGCGGTTCACGAGGCCCTCAATGCAATCGGCAACCTCTGCGTCGTGCTTTGCGACGGGCAGATAGTGGCGAACCTGCGCGGTGGAATCACGCAGCCACATGGCAGGGATATCGCCGGTGATGACGAAGGTATCTTTTTCGCCGATGGTTTTGACGGTGGTATCCATGGTGTTGGGGTAGCAATTTTTAAAGAGCTCCGAGAGCTTCGCGTCATTTGCGAGCTTTTCCTCGCAGATACGCTTGACTTCCAAATCAATGGCTTTCATGGGATGATTCCTTTCGGGTGTGAAATATATAGTAGTTGTCGGTAAGCGAGGGTTAAAAGTCTTTGTTCAAACTTTCTTCGAGAAAGTTTGTCCGTTTCCAAAGGTGAAACCTTTGGTCGTCGTCCGCAGACGACGAAATCTTTTTGCGTTCATAAAATCAGGACGGGAGGGCGGAACTTCCAGTGGACGTTCCGCCCGTGGGAGACCCAATTAGGGGGTCTCCCGAAAAGGCGAAGCCTTTTAGAAAAGATCGATCAAAGACTTTATTCGTTCGCGATTACGGAAAATCGGTGATTAAAGGCTCTGCAAAAACTCCGCTGCGAGGTCGAACCACTTGCCGACGTGCGGCAGGAGCTGAGCATCGCTGTTCGAGGTGACTTCGTTGCAAAGCGACAGGCCGTGGCCGCCCTCCGGGAACATGTGGAACTCCGTTTTGATGCCGTTTTCCTGCAAGGCGCTGACGAGCATCAGGGCGTTTTCGACCGGGACGCAGTCATCCGGCTGGGTGTGCCAGACGAACGTGGGCGGGGTATCTTTCGTGACGAAGTTTTCGAGCGACTGATTCGCTTTTTCGAGCTCGTACTGCTCGCCGAGAAGGTTCTTGATGGAATCGTGGTGAGCGAACGGGCCGGACGTGATGACCGGATAGGAGAGGATCTGGCCGTTCGGGCGCAGAAGCTCGGACGGGCAGTTCATAGCCTCCGCAACGAACGGGCGGCTCCAGAAATTGCCGTAGCTTGCGGCTAAATGGCCGCCGGCGGAAAACCCGATGGTGAAAACCTTTTCGGGGTCGCAGCCGTACTTTACGCCTTCTTCGCGGACGTATTTCACGGCGGTGGCGACTTCCAGAAGGGCAGTCGGAAAGCGCGCCGGGGCAACGGAATAACGCACGACAACGGCGTTCATGCCGATGGCATTGAAGCGCATGGCGATGGGCTCGGCTTCACGGTCGGACGTAAAGGCGTACGCGCCGCCCGGGCAGACGATGACGGTGGGGCGCTTTTCGATGGGAACCTCTTTTGAAAGATCCAGAAAATACGTATACATGGCTGCGTAATCCGCAGAGCCCGGCACGTGCAGTTTGATTTTTTCATGTATCATAAAGACAACTCCTTTGGCCGCAAAATTGCAGGATAAACCATACTGTCTTTAGTATATCAGCTGTTGACGGGCGGTGCAAGGCGATTTTGTGAAAATTTGGGTATTATCACGCTTTTTAGAATAATGTTGGGTAAAAAAGAAAGCCGCTGCCCGGTTTGGGTGCGGCTCTCAGCTAAACGAACTTACTTCGTTTTCTTTGCGGTTTTGGTGGTTTTTGCGGCTGCCTTTGTGGTTTTGGCGACGGGCTTGGCTTCGGCTTTAACTTCTGCCTTGACTTCCGGCTTGGCTTCCGCTTTCACCTCTGCCTTAGCTTTCTCTTTTGCAGACGGCTTTGCGGTTTTTGCGGCGCACTTTGCCGGGGCTTTCTTTTCCTTTTCGACCTCGGTGAGCACCCAGTTCTGGTTATCGCCCTTTACGAACTCCCAAAGCTGTGCCGGTGCGCCGTCTGCATCGCTGATGTCCTTGATGTCGACGACCTTGCCGGACGCGACATGCGTGATGCGGCGGCAGCCCTTGACGGTAGTGGTCAGCTTCCAGAGCTGGGAAGCGTTGCCCTGTGCCTCAGCGAGAACGAGTGCGGTGCCGTTTTCTGCCTCACCCGGAACGGTGAGCGCGAGACCGCTGACCTTATGGACGAGCTGCACGGACGTGCCCTCTGCCGGGACGGCGCACCAAACCTGCGTTTCGCCGCCGTTTGCGGTCATCTGCACGGCAGAGCCGCCGCAGGAAGCGAGAACCTTACCGCTTCTATGGTTTGTGATAACGTATTTCTTTTCTGTCTTTTCTGCCATGAATGATCTCTCCTTTATGAATAAACCTATGCTTTTCGCATATCATTTTCTGATTTTCTATGTACGATAATTAAGTATAATCATAAATTCCTGCAAAGTCAAATCGGCCGCAAGGGCTTTTATCTGCGGGTTTTACAATGAGGATTTTGCTGTTTACAGCAGATTTTGACGGGTTTTTATCTCTCTATCGTGAAAAGTGTCAAAAATTCGGATAGATTTCAGAATAGACTTGAAAATTGAATTGACTTTTTCCATAAAATGTTAATTTGTTTTTTGCGGATATTCTACAAGCAAAAGGAAAGAATTCACAAAATCGTAAGAGAAATTTACGTTTTATATCCTTGCATTCGGGTGGTGTATCGTGTATTCTTATATTTAGATAAGAAAAAGGAGATCGTAACGGGATGGATAGCTTAGACCGTAGACAGGGGCTTTCTTCGGAGCAGGTAGCGCAGCGCGTGCGCGACGGGCTTTCAAACGCCGATGAGGGCATTAAGACCAAAACCGAAAAGCAGATCATTTTAGAGAATACGTTCACATTTTTTAACATTTTGAACTTTGTACTGGCGCTGTTCGTTTTGCTGGTGGGCTCGTTTAAGAACCTTTTATTTTTGGGCGTTATCTTTTCTAATATTATTATCGGTTCGTTTCAGGGCATAAGAGCGAAACGGACGATTGACAAGCTCTCCCTCATTTCCGCACCGAAGGCTTCTGTGCTGCGCGACGGAAAACTGCAGACGATACCCGTGAGCGGGATTGTGATGAACGATGTGCTGCACCTTTCGACCGGGCAGCAGATCTGCGCCGACGCCATCGTTTTGGAGGGCGAAGCGGAAGTGAATGAATCGCTCATCACGGGCGAAAGCGATCCGGTCTTGAAGCGCGCAGGTGACGAGCTGCTTTCCGGCAGCTTCATCGTTTCCGGCAGCTGTTACGCCGAAGTGGAGCACGTAGGCCGCGAAAACTACGCAAACCGCATCGCAAACGGCGCGAAGTATGTGAAGCGCACGAACTCCGAAATTCTCCATTCCCTCGATTTCATTGTAAAGACGCTCGGCTTTACGCTGGTGCCGATTGGCATTTTGCTTTTCTGCAAGCAGTTTTTTTTGCTGCATGACACGATCCGTGAAGCCGTTGTAAGCACGGTCGCCGCGATCCTCGGCATGATCCCGGAAGGGCTCATTTTGCTGACAAGCGTGGTGTTTGCCGTAAGCGTACTGCGGCTTTCACGCTACAAGACGTTGGTGCAGGACCTGTACTGCACCGAATCGCTGGCACGCGTAGATGTGCTATGCTTAGACAAAACAGGTACGATCACCGAGGGCACGATGCAGGTGGACGAGCTGCACCCGCTGACGGGCTACACCGAAGAGGACATGACGGCTCCGCTGAAGGCGCTTGTGCAGGTTTTGACGGACGACAACCCGACGTGCAACGCGGTGAAAGCATACTTTCCCGGCGGATCGGACTGGAAAGCTGCGGCGACGGTGCCGTTCTCCTCTGCGAGAAAGTGGAGCGGCGCGTATTTCGGCGAGCGCGGCACGTATGTGATGGGTGCGGGCGAATTCATTTTGGGCAAACGCTTCGGTGCGCTGCGTGAACACACGGAGGAATATGCGGCGCGCGGCGAACGCGTTTTGCTGCTGGCCCACTCCGCAAAGCCTTTCCTTGAAAACAAGGTGCTGCCGGACGACATTGAGCCGGTGGGCTTCATTTTAATCAGTGATAAGATCCGCACGGAAGCACCGCAAACGCTGCGCTATTTTGCAGAGCAGGGCGTGACGCTGAAGGTCATCTCCGGTGACAACGCCGTGACGGTCTCTAACATTGCACAGAAGGCCGGTCTGCCCCACGCGGAAAACTACTGCGATGCGACGACGCTGCACACCGACGAGGAGATTGCGGGGGCAATTGAGCAATACAGTGTGTTTGGCCGCGTGACGCCGCAGCAGAAGCTGAAATTTGTGCAGGCGTTAAAAGGCCACGGCCACACGGTGGCGATGACGGGCGACGGTGTGAACGACGTTCTGGCGCTGAAAGAGGCCGATTGCAGCATTGCGATGGCTTCCGGCAGCGACGCGGCGCGCACGGTCTCGAACCTCGTTTTGCTTGACTCCAACTTTGCTTCCATGCCGCAGGTGGTGAAGGAAGGCAGGCGCTCCATCAACAATTTGCAACGCTCTGCATCGCTGTTTTTACAGAAGACAATCTATTCGACGGTGCTGGGTGTGCTGTTCATTTTTCTTTCTGCTTCCTACCCGTTTGAGCCGATTCAGCTGACGTTTATCAGTTCGATTACGATCGGTATTCCGTCGTTTATACTGGCGCTGGAGCCGAACAACGAGCGTATAAGCGGCAGTTTTTTAGCGAACGTTTTGAAGAAATCGTTCCCCTCTGCCCTGACGATGATTCTTGGCGTTTTGTTTTTGACGCTGTTTAAGGGGCCGCTGAATTTGACGAACCCGCAGATCTCGACACTTTCGGTCATTGTGGCGTTTGCCGTTGGGTTTATGCTGATGTTCAAGCTTTGCCTGCCGTTCAACGCGCTGCGCGGGGCGCTGTTCGGTACGATGGTGGCGGCGTTCTTTGTGGGATATATCGGCTGCATGGACCTGGTTTCCATGGTGCCGCTGACCGCCCCGATGCTGTTTATTTTGATCCCGCTGCTCATTGTGTCGATCGTCTTTATGGTGCAGACGAACCATTTTATGGAGCATTTTGCAGAGCGCCACACGCGGCGTTTGCTGCAAAGCAGGTTCTTCCAGAATCACCGCAGAAAGCGGCGTGAGGCGGCGCACAAAGGCCGCCACGCCGCCCGCAGAACGCGTCGCCGCACAGAGCAGCCAAGCAGGGTGCGAGACAGTAAAAGAGCTTAATTTAGTTGAGATAATATGAAAGTACCCCGGCAGGCGGTTTGGATGGCTTGCCGGGGTGTTCTTATGCGCTTGTTAATTTTACAGGATGCAGTATTTTGCCATGTAGTCTTCCATGGCGGGAAGGATATTGTTGTATTTTTCGGACTGCTTTAAGTACTCGTGGATGTCCTCGACGGTGACGATAGCGTGGACCTTGATGCCGAACTCCTCGTTGACCTCCATGATGGCGGTTTTGCCGGGAACCTTGCCTACCTCGCAGCGGTTGACGGAGATGAACATATCGTTGACTTTCACATTGCCGCAGCCGTAGAGGATCGGCATGGTCTCACGCACGGCGGTGCCGGCGGTGATGACGTCTTCGATGATAATAATTTTATCGCCGTCCTTCGGCTTGTAGCCGACGAGGCTGCCGCCTTCGCCGTGGTCTTTCTCTTCCTTGCGGTTGAAGAAGTAGGGCTTCGAGATGCCATACTCGTTATAGAGGGACGCGGCGGCGGCTGTGGCAAGCGGAATACCCTTGTACGCCGGGCCGAACATGGCGGAGAAATCTTCGCCGACGGTCTCCTTGATGAGCGATGCGTAGAACTTGCCGAGCTTTGCGATCTGCTCGCCGGTCTTATAGTTGCCGGTATTGACGAAGTACGGCGTATTGCGGCCGCTCTTCGTAACGAAGGAGCCGAAACGCAGCACGTCTGCGGACATCATGAACTCGATAAACGCCTTTTTGCTTTCTGTCAGCATAAAAACCATCCTTTATTTCCGTCATGGGTCGGAATTTATTTTTATCAGTATAGCATAGATTTGTGTTTTCGTCAAAATTTTTTACGCGAACTTACGCCGCCGGAGAAAGGCCGTTTTCCGCCGACCACGTATAGACGGAATACGTATTGCCGTCCGTTGTAACGGCGACGGTGCCGTCTGTATCGGTGCGCAGGATCTTGCAGTTGCGTTCGGAAAGGCTTTCGAGCGTTTCGTGGTGTGGGTGACCGTATTTATTATCCTGCCCGCAGGATATGACGGCGACGGCGGGGTTCACGGCGCGGAGAAAATCCATGGAGGACGATGTGGACGAGCCGTGGTGACCGCACTTTAAAACGTTTGAAGTGATGTCCGTTTCGCGTGCTAAGATATTCTCTTCAACCTCGGTTTCGGCGTCGCCGGTGAGCATAAAGGAGATATTGCCGTAGGTGAAGCGCAGAACAGCGGAATAGTTGTTGAGGTTATCGAATATCTCGTCCTTTTCCGGGGATAGGACGGCAAAATTGGCGTTTTTGGGCGCGGAGATTTTTGTATCGGTGGAGATCTGCTCGGTTTGGACGTTTTTGTCGAGCAGGGCATCGAGCATATTTTCGTATGTAGCGGTGGTGGGCGTTTGGTCGTCGGGCAAAAGGGGCATGTAGAACGTGCCGATGGTGTAATCCTCGATAATCTGCTTCATGGAGCCGATGTGGTCTGCGTGCGGGTGCGTGGCGACAACGGCATCGAGCGATGTGACGCCGAGCGCCTGGAGGTCGCTTTCGATAGTCTCTCCCGCTTCGCGGGTGCCGGCATCAATGAGCATATTGTAATCGGTGCCGATTTGAATTAAAATGCTATCCCCCTGCCCGACATCTAAAAAGTAGACGGCGCAGTCGGCGGCGTCGGTGCTTTGAGTGGGCTGTGCGGGGGCGCTTGAGTCTGTGTTCGGTGCACCGGTGAGGTACGTTTCAAGCTCCGGGAAATAATAGACAAGCACCGCCGCGAGCACAAGGGCGGCGCTGATGACGGCGGAAAGCGTTTTTTTATTCCGGAGTTGGCGGCGACGGACTGCGCCGGTTCTTTTTTGTGGCATGAGTCTCTCCTTTTTGTTTACATAATTTGTTTTACGTGATACAAAAAAGCTGCCGCAGTTTTTACTTGCAGCAGCTTACTTTGCAAATCCTACTCTTTACTTACTTTGCGTTTCGTCCTTGTAAAGGTTAAAGCGGAACAGCTTGGATTCATCCGCTTCATTATCGCAGACCACAAAGGCTTCTGCGATCTTTCCGCCTTCGATCAGAGACGTAAGGCCGATGAGCTGACACAGCTTGCTTTTCAGGTTCAGCTTATCACCGTCGCGCGTCATCAGATACACATTGCCCTCGCAGCTATCCAGTACAGACAGGAAGCCCGGAACATCGATGTCGTGAAGTTCGATCATCTTGGACATCAGTCATCTCTCCTTCGATATGAGATTTAGTCTCATTATGGTTTGCCGATAGGGTTCTATGTGGAAAACCATAATATCCTATGATGGCTTTATTCTATCACAACAGCAGAGAATACACAAGGGCTAAACGGAAAAAAGGTGTGTTGCATTCAGGTTAAATTTTCAGTGAATTTGTTAAACATTGAGAAAGTTTATGAATCTTTCCAATCATTCGCCGGAGGCACCGTAGTTCGCGAGCACGCGGGCGCTGGGATCGTTGACGTTGCAGCCCTCCCACGCTTTGTTCGGCATCCAGAAGTCCTTGACCATTTCCGCCTGACCGGGATAGTATTTTTCAAAAATTTCACGGTAGAGAAGGGATTCTTTCGTAAACGGCGTTGCGAACGGATATTTTGCGGCGCGGAGCTTCATTTCGTCATCGGTATACTTTGTTTCGGCGTAGGCCTTGAGGTAATCGACCATAGAGTGACCGACGGCATCGGAGAACGCGGCTTTTTCGCGGTATAAAATCGGCAGCGGGAGGTAATCGCCCTCGAACGCGTGGCGCAGGAGGTATTTGCCTTTTTTGTATTTGTTGAGCTTCATCTCGGGATCGACGGACATGACGTATTTGACGAAATCGAGGTCGCCGAACGGAACGCGGGCTTCGAGCGAGTTGGCGGAGATGCAGCGGTCGGCACGGAGCACGTCGTACATATGAAGCTCCCGCACACGCTTTTGGGCTTCCGTTTGGAACGCAGCGGCGCTGGGGGCGAAATCTGTATATTTGTAGCCGAAGAGCTCATCGGAAATTTCACCGGTGAGCAGCACGCGGACATCGGTCTGCTCGTGAATGGCTTTGCAGACGAGGTACATGCCCATGCTGGCGCGGATGGTGGTGATGTCATACGTGCCAAGCAGCGCAATGACGGTTTCGAGGTTTTCGATAACATCGTCCTTTGTGATGATGACCTCGGTGTGGTCGCTGTGAATGTAATCGGCAACTTCGCGGGCGTATTTTAAATCGATGGCATCTTCACTCATGCCGATGGCGAACGTGCGAATGGGCTTCTTTAAAAGCTTTGCCGCGACGGAGCAGACGAGGGAGCTATCAAGCCCACCGCTGAGAAGAAAGCCGAGCGGGGCATCGGCATCGAGTCGCTTTTCGATGCCGGCAACGAGCTTATCATGGATGTTTTTACAGACAGTCTCGAGGTCATCGTGGCAAACTTCTTCGACTTCGGCGATGTCGCAGTAGCAGGTGAATTTGCCGTCCTTATAGTAGTGGCCCGGTGGGAACGGCATAACGCGATGGCACAGGCCGACGAGGTTTTTCGGCTCGCTGGCGAACATAATGTGGCCGCTTTCACTGTACCCGTAGTAGAGCGGGCGGATGCCGATGGGGTCGCGCGCAGCGATGAAGCTATCGGTCTCGGCATCGTAAATAATCAGGGCGAACTCGGCGTCGAGCTTTTTGAACATCTCGGTGCCCTCTTCTTTGTAGAGAGGGAGTAAAATTTCGCAGTCGGAATCACTTTTGAAGGTGTAGCCTTTTCTCCGAAGCTCCTCTTTAACGGAACGGAAGCCGTAGAGCTCGCCGTTGCAGACGACGGCGGAACCGTCCAGCTCAAACGGCTGCATGCCTTCTTCTGTGAGGCCCATGATGGCGAGGCGGTGGAAAAAGAGCCAACCTGCGGGCGTTTCCAGTGTGCGGGACATATCCGGCCCGCGGGAAACGGTTTTATCAAAGCCCTTTAGTAAATCTTCCAAACGAATATCTTTTGCTGTGTAACCCATAATCGAACACATATCGGTTCCCTCCAAATAAAATAATTTCAGTCCAAACGCAAATAAAAAAAACAGCCGTTTGTCCCAATTTCTTAGGACGAATAGCTGTTGTATCCGCGGTGCCACCTAAATTATCTTATAAAGAAGATCACCTTTACTGTCTCTAACAAGACAGGCACGGCTTAACGCGCCGCCACACGTCGCACCTACTGAGATATACGCATCTTTTCGGCTTGAGGCTCCGAAGTGTTATTCGCCGGTGTGCTTACGCGGGGTTCACACTCTCCCCCGCTCACTGTGCAAAGCGGTCTGCCGGGTACTTCTCTTCATCTGTGCCCTTGAATTATTATGCTAAGTTTATACCACCAAAATTTCATTTTGTCAACACTTTTTTGAAAAAATTTTTGATTTTACACGAAATTTGCAATTTCCCGGTTTACAACTTGCAGTTTGTAAGCGGTTTTTAGCCATACTAAAACGTATTTGTCAAAAATCAAAAAGCTCTTTTCATTTTACGGGAGTTGTATTATAATAAGCTTGGATAAAATGCAAAATGAAACAGGAGGTCTTTTCCATGTTTGCCTATAAAACTTTGAAAAGCGGCACTGACATTCGCGGTGTTGCAAGTGAAGGCGGCGGCGCGCCGATTAACCTGACCGATGAGATCGTGGAGCGCATTGCGGCCGGTTTTCTCGTTTGGTGCGAAAAGCACCTGGATAAGTGCGCCGAGGGGCTGAAAATTGCCGTCGGCCATGACTCCCGCATTTCCGCAGACCGTATTGCGGCGGCGCTGTTCCGCGCGTTTACGACGTACGGTGCTTCGGTTTACGACTGCGGCCTAGCCTCTACCCCGTCGATGTTCATGGCGGTTTTGGAGCTGCCGTGCGACTGCTCGGTGCAGATTACGGCGAGCCACCACCCGTTCTTCCGCAACGGACTCAAGTTCTTCACGCCTGCGGGCGGCCTTGACAGCCCGGATATTTCCGAGATTTTGGAATATGCACAGAACGGCGCTGCGCCGAAGGAGACCGACAACGGCACGCTGGTGCCGGTGGACTATATGTCGAAATATGCAGATAATCTGCGCGAGATGATCCGCAAGGGCGTGAACGCGGAAGATTATGCGCATCCGCTTGCGGGCTTTAAGATCGTTGTAGATGCCGGCAACGGCGCGGGCGGTTTTTACGCAAACGACGTGCTGAAGCCGCTTGGTGCGGACATTACAGGCAGCCAGTTTTTGGAGCCGGACGGCCGCTTCCCGAACCACATTCCAAACCCGGAGAACGAGGAGGCCATGGCGAGCGTTTGCGCGGCGACCGTGAAGGCCGGTGCGGACCTTGGCGTAATTTTTGACACGGACGTTGACCGCGGCGGCGCTGTGGACAGCCGCGGCGAAGAGATCAACCGCAACCGTCTTGTGGCGATTGCTTCCGCCATTGCGCTGGAGGGCAACCCGGGCGGCACCATTGTGACGGACTCCATTACGTCCGACGGACTCAAGACTTACATTGAGCAGACGCTCGGCGGCAAGCATCACCGCTTTAAGCGCGGTTACAAGAATGTCATCAACGAAGCGGTACGCCTGAATAACGAGGGCGTGAACTGCCCGCTGGCGATTGAGACGAGCGGCCATGCGGCGCTGCGCGAGAACTACTTCCTTGATGACGGTGCCTATCTGGTGACGAAGATCATCATTAAGGCGGCACAGCTGCGCCGCGAAGGCAAATCGCTCGATAGTCTCATCGCCGATCTGAAGGAAGCCAAGGAAGAAAAAGAGTTGCGCTTCCCCATTACAGCGGAGGATTTCCGCCCCTATGGCGAGGGCACCATTGCGGCGCTTGAAAGCTACGCGAAAGCGCACAACTGGAACATTGCGCCGGACAACCGCGAAGGCATCCGCATTTCGTTCCCGGAAAACGATGGCGACGGCTGGTTCCTGCTGCGCATGAGCGTACACGACCCCATTCTACCGCTGAATATCGAAAGCAATTTCATCGGCGGCGTACGCGTGCTGGCCGAAAAGCTGCTGAAGTTCTTTGACGAAGTGAAGCCGGAGAATGTGGACTATGCGGCACTGAAGGGATTTTTGGAAAAGTAAGCTGAAATTGAATATTTAAATAAAAGGAACTCCCGACTGCTGCGGTTCATCATTTGCGGCAGTCGGGAGTTTTCGTCAAAACTCGATGATATGGAGTTTTTGGGCGACTTCTTTGGCTTCGCCGCGGCGTTTGACGCCAAGCTTTTGGAAGATGTGGATGACATGCGTTTTGACGGTGGCGACCTTGACACCGAGGATGTCGGCGATCTCCTGGTTGCTGCGGTTGCCGCACAGGAGCCGGAGCACCTGCGTTTCTGCGGGCGAAAGCGGTTCTGAGAGCCGCGGCATGGGACGCAAGAAATTCGGGTACAAAACAGCCTGACGGCGCGTTTCCTGTAAAAGGAGTGAAAAGAAGGGCTCGTCCTTTTTGTAGCCGGTAAACGTCAGCATGGGCATTACGGCGGCGCCGAACTGCGCAATGGGCATAACGAAGCGGTACTCATGGGCGGCATCAAGCGCCTGCATCCACTCCTCCTGCCACCGGGCGTTATTTTGCCGCTGATAGCAAACGGCCGTTAGGATGCGGATATACATGCGGTCCATCACACGGCCGCAGCGTTCGCAGAACGGGATGAGTGAGGCCAATGTGAGCAGCGCCGCATTTTCTTCTCCGAGCGCGATCTCAACCATGGCACGCGTTATATACTGGTAGCGCCACATGGTACGGATGCGCGGCGTGATCTGGGGGGCAGATGTACGGTACCACTGCTCTGCCTTTTCCATTTCACCGGTGCGCAGCCATAGACGGCAGCGCATGGCATCAATATTCGGCAGGAAACGCTTGTTGTCCTCCTCAAACTCTGTTCGCAGACTGTCTAAAGAAGAAAGCGCCATGATGGCGTTGCCCTGCTTCGTTTGGGCGCGCGCCATGAGACCGATGATGGCGAACGTCATATCCGGCGTACCATGACGCTCGATCTCGGGCAACTGGGCTACAAGCGTCATGAGCCACGGAAGGTTATCCTCCCCTTTTTCAAATTTGCTTTCACAAAGGGCGCAATCGGCAAAACCGATGCCGTCTTTGCCGAGAATGGCCTCCATCGGCTTGCGGATGGTTTTGTAGAGCAATTCATCGTGCTTGGACCACGAACAGAAATCTTTGCCGCCGTTCATAATACTTGGCAGCATGCTGGTGACAGAAAACGTGGGTGTTTGCAAGCTTTTATCCGTTAGAATTTTGAAATAGTTGTCGATGTTCTCTGCGATGCCTTTGCTGCTGCGCTGCGGGAGGGAGATATCGAGATATGCAAGCTTGCCGCGCACCTCTTTGTAGGCGGTGTCGGTCTTTTTGAGTGGGGCGGCATACTCCTGCAAGGCGGAATACCACATTTCGGAGGCTTCGTAATCCATGCAGAGGGACGTGAGCATGCTCATACCGCACATGAGCGATGGCGAGCGGAGGATCTCCTCTTTCGGGATAGCATAGTAATACTTTTCCATCTCATAGTAATGTCCCACACCGGGGTGCTGCTCTGCGTTGCGGATGAGCATTTCCGAGACACGGCGGTGGTCTTTGCAGCGCGAATAGCACTCGAGCGCATGCTCGTAATCTTCGTGCAGCTCATAGTAAAGCCCGGCGCGGCTGTACACTGCGGCCTGCTCCTGCGGCGTATAGACTTGGCGGAGTTCCCACATGAGAAACTGTTGGAAAAAGCTCCAGAAGCGGTATTTCTGTGCATCGGCATTTAAAAGCATGGTGGTATCGTGCCGAACGATGGAAATAAGCTCGTTGATGTGGCTGTCGCCGGAAATCATCTGGGCAAGCTCGGCGTCGAATGTATCGAACGGGGCGATGTCAAGCAGCATACGGCGCAGCGGCATTGAAAAGCGGTTGAAGATGTTATCCTCAAAATAGTGATAGATTTCCTGCTGCACAATGCCGACGATCTCCGGCGTATAGGGCTGACCGTTTTGCATCAGGCGCGAAAGCGCCGTTAGGGCCAGCGGGTAGCCGAGAGAATCGTGGATGATGACGTTGATCTCTGCTTCCGTTGGTGTGCAGCCATTCTTTTCCAGAAAAACACGCACGGTATCGCGGTCAAACAACAAATCTCTGGCCTCGATGAGCTGCAAAAGCCCCGTAAAGCGGAACGGCATGAGCCAGCCGGGCAGCACGCCGCGGCTTAAAATGACGAAGTGCAGCTCCGGATTTTCGCGGATCCATGCGCAGAGCGTTTGCTGATCTTCCGGGTCTTTGAGCGCGGGCAGGGAATCGATCACAATCGCATCTACATTTTTCGGCACGGGCTCGCGCAGGAATTCCGGGTCTTCTGCCGAAAACACGCAGGTTTTGTGATTGCTGAGCAAGGCGGTGGCGGCTGTAGACTTGCCGAAGCCGCACGGCGCGCTGAAGAAAATAACGCGGCACTGAGCCCAACCCTGTAAGAATTGCTCGCGCAGCGATGGCTTGATGACGACTTCATTCATGTGCTCTACTCCCCTTTTATGGTTTATAACCACAATATATCATATTCCGCGCGAAATGTAATCCATCTAAAGATGGATTTTTGAAAAAATTTTGGTTTTTTCGAGGAGAAAAGGTGGAAAGGTAGTACGATTTTGCGGAAATGAAAAAAGCCTCTCGGACACCGGCACGTGCATACGGTGTTCGAGGGGCAATTTTGTTGTATTTTGTACAACTGTATTTCATACAACTTTTATGCGGCTTTTTCCTGAAGCTTCCGCTTTTTTCTCTGCGTCTTCGACGAGACGGCTCTTGGAGAGGTCGGCGTGGCGATAATAGAGCAGTGTGAGGGTGCTGCACACGAGCCAACCGGCAGGGTAGCCTAAGGCGATGGGAATGATGGTGTTGGAGATGAAGTTCGCCATGATAAAGAGGTAAATCTGGCGGAAGATGACGAACGAGCTCAGCATGATAATCATCGGTGCGCGGGAATTGCCCGCACCACGCAGCACGCCGGAGTAGACCTGATTGACGCAGCAGAACACGTAGAACGGCGAGCAATAACGCAGCAGCATGGAACCGTATGCGACGACCTCTGCTTTGCCGTTGAAGAACGAGACGAGCTGCGGCGCGAAGATGAGCAGCGGGATTGTCAGAATGACGGTTGCGACGACGGACATGATGAACGCCGTGCGTGCGCCCTTCTTGGCGCGGCCGACCTGATCGATGCCGAGGTTCTGTCCGACGAATGTGGTAGACGCGAGTGCGAGAGACTGCATCGGCAGGAAGAGAAGCTGGTCAATCTTACTGTATGCCGTCCAGCCGGACATACAGTCTGCGCCGAAGTGGTTAACATAAGACTGTACAAATACGTTCGAGAACGCGGTGATCGCCATTTGGATGGCGGCTGGGATGCCGACGCGCACAATCTTCGCGAGCATTTCTTTATCGAGCTTCAAGTATTTGAGCTCGACCTTGATGCAGGAATCCGTGCGGAACAGCGTAATCATCGTAAGCATGGCGGAGACGCCCTGCGAGATAATGGTCGCATACGCAACACCCTTAACGCCCATGCCGAGCGACAGCACGAAGACGAGATCGAGAATGATGTTGAGCACGGCGGAGACGACGAGGAAATAGAACGGGCGCTTGGAATCGCCCACGGCGCGCAGAATGCCCGAGCCCATGTTGTAGAGCATAAGGCCGATGACACCCGCGAAGTAGATGGTGAGGTACGCGGAGGACTCCGGCATGACCTCTGCCGGGGTCTTCATGAAATTGAGCACGAAGGGGATCATAGCGATGCCGATGATCGTAAAGAGCACAGCCAAAATGAGCGTCATGGCGATGGAGGTGTGGACGGTATCGCGCACCTTATCATACCGCTTTGCGCCATAATACTGTGAAATGACGACGCCGGCGCCGCTGGAAAGCCCTAAGAATATGCCGATGAGCATGTTGATAACGGGACCGACCGTGCCGACCGCCGAGAAAGCCTCGTTGCTGACATAGTTGCCGACAACCCACGTATCGACCGTGTTGTAGAGCTGCTGGAAAATGTTGCCGATGAGAAGCGGAAGCGCGAATGTGATGAGGTGGCGGAAGATGCTGCCCTGCGTCATATCCACATCGCGCTTAGTTTTCTGCTTCAGGATGCTGAGTTTAGACATAATAATATCACCTGCAACTGATTATACACGCTCTGTTTGAGATAATCAACTAAAATCTTAAAAATGTGGAATATCTTTTACCTCGATACGCACAATAAACCCGGTTAAACAGAAAGGGTGGTCGTATGAAAAAGAAAACACCGCAGCAATATGACGCGATGGTGCAGAAGGCTTCTCCGCACTCCCCCGTACTGAAAAACTGCCTGTTTGCGTTTTTATCCGGCGGGGCCATCTGCACGCTGGGGCAGGCGCTTGCGAACACGTTCATGCTGCTGGGGCTCGATTTAAAAGACGCGCGGACGTGCGTTTCGATCTCGCTCATTTTCATTTCCGCCGCGCTGACAGCCTGCGGCGTATACGACAACATAGCGAAATACGCCGGGGCAGGCACGTTGGTTCCGATTACGGGGTTTGCGAATTCAATGGTCTCCCCTGCGCTGGAATTTAAAAGCGAGGGCTTTGTGACGGGCCTCGGCGCGAAGCTGTTCACGGTGGCGGGGCCGGTACTGGTGTTTGGCATTTCGGCTTCGGTTTTGTACGGGATCGTGCTGTATATCATCGGGCTGTTTTAAGGAGGGCTTATGAAAAGACTCGGACGTTACACGCTTCTGTTTGAGCGCCGCCCGGCGATTTTAGGCCACGCGGCGGTGTGCGGAAAAAAAGAAGCCGCGGGCCCGCTGGCGCGCGACTTTGACCAGACGTTTCTCGATTCTTATTTGAATCAGGAAAGCTGGGAAAAAGCGGAAAGTATGTTGCAAACGGAAGCCGCGGACCTTGCGATACGCAAGGCGGGGCTTCAAAAGCAGGACATTAACATGGTATTTGCGGGAGATCTGCTGAACCAGTGTATTTCGAGCACGTTTGGCCTGCGCGGAATGGACATTCCGTTCCTTGGACAATACGGGGCGTGCTCCACGATGGCGCAAACGCTCATCATGGCCTCCATCATGGTGGAATGCGGCGCGGCGAACTACGCCTGCGCGGTGACCTCTTCCCACTTCTGCACGGCGGAGCGGCAATTCCGCACGCCGCTGGAATACGGCAGCCAGCGCGCGCCGACTGCGCAGTGGACGGCGACAGCTTCGGGCAGCGCGGTGCTCGGTATGAGCGGCGACATTCAAGTGCGGCACGCGACCGTGGGGCGCATCACCGACCTCGGTGTGACCGACATGACGAACATGGGCGCGGCGATGGCCCCCGCTGCGGCGCAGACTTTGCTGGATTTTTTTAACGATACGGCGACAAAGCCTGAGGACTACGACCGCATTTACACAGGTGACCTCGGGGCGGTTGGCACAAAATTATTGTACGAACTGCTGCGCGAAAACGGGATCGTTCTGCGCAACCACGAGGACTGCGGGCTGATTTTATTTGACCGCGAGGCACAGGACGTGCACGCGGGCGGCTCCGGCTGCGGATGCTCAGCCGGTGTATTATGCGGGCATATTTTGAACCGCATGGATCGCGGAGAGCTGAAAAATATTCTCTTTATGGCGACCGGCGCACTGATGTCCACAACCTCTTCGCAGCAGGGCGAGAGCATACCGGGCATCGCGCATTTGGTGCATGTGGGGAGGGGATAAATTAGCGCTTAAATATAAAAACACAGCGTTGGAAATGGCTTGTACCAACCAACACTGTGTTTCCTTATTTCTGTTCTGTATTGCCCTGCGGTTTATCACCGACTGGGTGGAAAGTAGGCACCATCTGCTCGACCATTTCCACGATATGCGGGTCATTATGGTAGCTGGCCTGTGCCAACTCTGCGAGCTGATCTAAGAATGTGAGAAGATCAAACGGAATAGGTTTGCCGATATGGATCATCTTGTTATCGGTCTTCAGCAAGCCCTCTTCTGCCATGAGCTTTTCTTCAAACAGCTTCTCGCCCGGACGCAAACCTGTATATTCGATTTTGATGTCCACATCCGGTTTATAGCCGGAAAGGCGGATCAGGTTGCGGGCTAAAGTATCGATTTTGACCGGGTCGCCCATATCCAGAACGAATATCTCTCCGCCCCATGCATATGTGCCTGCGAGCAGCACAAGACTTACAGCTTCCGGGATCGTCATAAAGTAACGGATGATATCCGGGTGCGTGACTGTAACCGGACCGCCGGCTTCAATCTGCTTTTTAAAGAGCGGGATAACGGAACCGTTACTGCCGAGCACATTGCCAAAACGTACAGCCACAAACTGTGTATCCGTTCTGTTTTTGCTTTTGACCGATTCGACTTTAAGCTGCTCGCGGTCTGCCTTTTCTGCTGATCTTCTGAGATGCTCAAGCTGCTGCTCGATGCCGTCTTCCCCATGCGCAAACAGCACAGGCAGCAGATCCTGTCTGCCACAGCGGCTGATAACATCCATGCTCTGGATAACCATTTCGCACAGGCGCTTACTTGCACCCATGATATTGGTGGGGTTTACGGCTTTATCGGTACTGATCAAAACGAACTTCTTCGCTCCGTATTTTAACGCGGCGCAAGCTGTTTTGTATGTACCGATCACATTATTTTTAATCGCTTCATTCGGGCTTGTTTCCATCAGCGGCACATGCTTATGCGCTGCAGCATGGTAAACGATATCAGGACGATATGTTTCAAACACCTGCTCAATCCTGCGTGTATCGCGCACGGAACCGATCAAAGTGTGTAAATTCAATCTATCGCCGTATTTACGTTTGAGCTCCTGCTCAATCGAATAGGCGTTATTCTCATAGACATCAAAGATGATAAGCATCTCCGGTTTATGTGCTGCAATTTGACGGCAAAGTTCGCTGCCGATAGAGCCGCCACCGCCTGTGACTAAGATTCTGCGGCCCCTGATCTGCTGAAAAACGTCTTCCATATCGACCTTGATCGGTTCGCGGCCCAGAAGATCTTCCAGTTCGACCGGGTGCATTTTGCTCATCAGCACTTCGCCGTTTGCCAGCTGATAAACACCGGGCAGGCTTTTGATCTCACATTTGCTTTCCTGACAAATATTCAAAATATCGCGTTTTTCTTCAGGTTTCGCCGTTGGGATAGCAAAAAATATCTGGTCAACATCATATTCCTGAATCGCCGTCAGGATATACTCCCTGCCGCCGACGACCGGTACGCCATCAATATAACGATTCCATTTATTTGAATTATCATCGATAATACAGACCGGCTTTGCTTTGATACGGTTGGAAAGCAATAATTCCTTTGTGACCATTTGACCGGCAGCACCGGCGCCGATGATCATAACATTGTGTTTTGCTTTTTCACGGTTATTCTGTGCGATCAGTTGCAAAAGGTATCGATACGCAAAGCGGATCGCCAATGTCAAAATAAGCTGTACGCCCGAGCCAACGACGTAGTATGAAATCGGCATGCGGGTATAAAACAGTGTTATCACGATAACATGGAAAAATACAACAATTACATTCGCAATAAAAGTTTTAGTCAACTCGCGAACACCGGCAAAACGCCAGATGCTGTTATACAGCCGACAAGCAATGAACACACCAACTACAACAACCGAATAAATCGGCGCAAAATGCAGATAGGCTTCGATATAGCGCTGCGGAATATTGGAATAAACAAAATCAAATCTAAGCAACAGAGCAAAAAGATAGGAAATGTTCGCGGCCACCACATCATACACCGCCAAAAGTACCGAAACACCCATCCAGTGCTCAAGTTTTCGCTTAGACTGTTTGGTTTCTGAAACCATTCATAATCCTCCTAAAAAGCAATTTTTATGCTATACACGACAGATTTCGCCTCTCGACTGCCATGCGTGTTTGATTTTTGAGCCGAAAACAAAGTATATATCTAAAATATTAGAAGCATATGGGTAATAGCTTTTATATTATATTTTATGCGCAGTGGTTTGTCAACTGGTGAAACGCGAAAACCCTTGGTAGATCTTAGTTTTGATCTTTCTTTGGAAAAAAGCCAGATATACTTACGTTTCTCAACGTTATTCTATTGGGTGACAGTTCCTCTACTTCACAGGAGCAGTTATACTCTTTTCCTCTAACAAGATATACCGGGTAATCAATATACTCATCTTGGGTGTGCGAATTACCTTTTAGTCTCAGCACATACCAGCCACTTTCTCTATTATGGACATAGCTAGAACTGATCTCGCCTACACTTTGGGTCTCGGATAAGGTTTCCAAATAGCTGCCGCTTTCTCCATCAATCAGCTGCCAATGTACGCCATTAAAAGTATTTCCTTCTATATCGGTAGTCATTATAGCTTCTTCCGCTTGAATAGCTACATTTTGCGAAGTAATAGGTTCGCCATCAAACTCTTTTATTACATAAGCTGTTGTTTGGATGCTGTACTGCTTACCGTCTATCTCTTTGAGAAAAACGGTCAAATGATCTGATTCGTTCAGAACGTCATGCAGTAAATTTGCTTCAAGCTTATTATTTTCATTGCGGGAAAGATCATAAGCTTTTCCATCAATGATCAAGTACACATATTCGGCATCCGAAAACTGCTTATCTATGCTGATCTTATCAACAGCAGCCCCTTCAGAGATGCCAACCAATAATTCCTCTTCAAATTGAACACTATTATCGACCGCTTCGGCAATCGTGCTATTTTCGTCGGTTTCGTCTGTTAACGACGGGTTAAACTCCAAATCACACATTTTTTGATAATCAAAATATAAGTTTGAAAATGTATACTCTGCCACTTCAAAAACGACAGCATCGGGTTGGAAGATATTATAGTAGTAATCTAAGTCCAAAACATTTTGATAGTTGTGGACACCGATATATTCACTTGTCCTGCTCGTCACAAACTTAGAGCGACCATTGCCATTATAATAACTTCCCTGAAACATCAGCACTTTTGGAAGGTCTTCCGCATTTTCTTCATCATTTATATAATAATGGAAATGACGATAAGAATCATTGACCTTAACTTCTTCAGAATATTCGAATGACACATCTGTATAGTTTGTATTTGGTAAGAAATTAGGAACCTGTTCTTCTATTTGGAACTGCGAAACCGGAAGCTGTGTTTCCTTTTTTTCGGTAATCGTAAACTCACTTTTATCCATAGGAGTGACTGACGGATAATCTTCATGCATGCGTTCAAATAACTGATTGGTCGCGTAAAAACATCCTAAATCATTCCAATGGCCTGCATCATACTGCTTATTGAAAACGTCCTCATCTTTTTCTTTCTCAGAAAGGATCTGTGTATTGTTGATGCAATTTACGCCCAGATCCGATAAATAACTAAAAAGCTCATCTACCCAATCATCGTTATAATTTACACCTTCAGGCAAATAATCGCGCAACACAGAAATTTTTTCAGGCTCGAACATAAAATAGAAATTAGAGCCTCTAGACTCACAATACTCTTGCATTTTAAAAACCATATCTGCAAAAGCTCTCATAAAATCGCTGTACTCAACATTTTGGTGCATTCCGAAAAAGATATAACCGTCTCTTCCATACGTATAGATTGGATGCGTAAGTTCACCGACTACACTATCATTCAGGACAGCATACGCATTTATCATTTCATTACGGAAACCCACTCTATCTTTTAAGTAAGATTCAAAATCCTGCGAAAAATTTTGATTTGTCCATTCCGGCATTTCTACTAAAGTTCTATTATCAACTTCAGACACTGCATTTGCTTTTGTATTTAGGAAAAGTAAAGGCAACGCCAAAATGAGAAGAAAGGCTGCCACATAAATGAATTTTATAGCATGTTTCATTTTTGCCCCCTATTAAAACTGGAAATACAAGAACGGGCTATACGAAGAATTGACAACAAAAAGAATATCGATCACCAATAGTGCCAGCAATGCGATCCTATATAATAAAGTCATTGCAGGAACTGAAAATTTTTGCTTTATTTTTTCTAAGGGCAAGAATCCAATTATAGCGCCTATTCCTGCTATAGCTAATGAGAAAAGAATTTTATTTGTTAAGAAATATCTCCAAGTGAAATTGATCTCTCCCGGAGCGTTGACAAATAATCGAGTGTAATTCTCCAATGCGCCCGAAAGGTCTTTTGACATAAATAATATCCATGCAAAAAACACAAATACCATTGTAGCTGCCCATTTAATAAACTTGGGAATCTTATTGTACCAATTTTTATTTCTGATCAACCGTTCTAATACTACAGCAAGACCATTAATACCTCCCCATATTAGGAAAGTCCAATTAGATCCGTGCCAAATACCTGTTAGCAAAAAAACCACAAACAGATTTACGTATACATTACCACGTCTGTTTCCGCCTAAAGGGATATACACATACTCTCTAAACCAACGTCCAAGAGAAATATGCCATCTCCTCCAAAACTCGCTGACGGATGCAGAAACATATGGGAAGTTGAAATTCTCGCTGACATGGAATCCAAACACTCTACACAGACCGATAGCTATATCCGAATAACCTGAAAAATCATAGTACAACTGAAAGAAGTACAGAATAGCCATTAACCACATTGTCCATCTATCCATTCCAGATGCCAATGTCTGCGACTGAATCTGCTGAATCTGAAAGCCAAAAGTATCTGCTAAAATTGCTTTTTTAGCAAGACCAATGATAATACGATCTATCCCGTTTACAGTATCATTTAAGGTGTTTTCACGATTTGCAAGCTGTGGTTGAAAATCTCGCCACAAAACAATCGGACCAGAAACTATTTTAGGAAATAGCGAGAAGAACACCAGCACATCTAAAACATGACCCGGTGTCGCTAAACCCCTATAAATGTCTACAACATAAGAAATCGCTTCAAAAATAACAAACGAAATTCCTATAGGTGCTGCGATCGTCTCGAATTTTAATCCTAATATCATCCATTGATTTATGGAATTCACAACAAAAGCAGAAAACTTTGAAAGCGACAAATATCCAACGGCAAGTATCACAGCCGCGATAAGCCACTTTTTACTCATATTGATCTCGTTACGCTTTGACGCTTCAATAATGCACCCAAAGAAATATGCTATAAAGCATAAACTCAAAAACAAAATAAGCGTATTGATATCTGCCCAAGCATAAAAAAGCAAACTGAATACCACGAGCATTATATTATTCAATTTCGGCATTCTAAGCTTAGATATTCCTAAGTACAGCAAAAGTGTTACCGGTAAAAAAATGAATAAAAAAGTTTCTTCTGTAAAGCCCATTCAAGCCCTCCTCTACAAATGCACACTGTGTAAGTAAATTCAAGCAACAGATCCTTTATAAAATCCATCTCAAGCTACATTTTCTTTAGTTCTTTCCTTCTTAGTCAGCATCAGAATATAACCACAAATAAGCCAAAATAGTACATCGATAAACATCGTCGAGTAAAAAATCATTGAAAGTGTCAACGCGCCCACAACAAGTGCTGCCAAGATAGCAAACATACACACAACTTCTATATACTGGTTTCTATCGAAATTCACTTGTGAAAACAGATACTTAAATACACGAATAAGTACAAAAGCCATCCATGCAACTATAACTACTGCTCCTAACACACCCGAAAAAACCAGTGTAGAAATATAGCCATTATGAATGGCATATTGTCGCTCTACAATATAGATATCTCCGAATTTATCTTTAGCATAGTCCAAATATCCACGAGCTGTTGCTCCAACTATAGGGGAAGATTTCCAAACCAACAAAGCATCTTTCCATATCTTAAAGCGATTATTAGAAATATCTTCTGAGTTCACCACATCTTCTCTTTGAAGTGAAATTTCAGTATTAGCATCATTTACATTTGAGGATTCTTTTTCATTGTCTCCTGTAATAACCTCTCCCTCAGTTTCTTGTGTAGCAGATAAACCATTTGCGTTTTCTACCGCATTTGAAGAAGTTATATTAGAGAAAAACGTAGGAACAGTCACCATTACTTTTTGCGTAACTGTTTGCACACCAAATATTGAAATTGAACACACACCTGCGATCAATAATGCCATGCTTGCATTTCGTACTACTTTATTTTCTTTTCTAGACATGTATCGAAACCATGCAAAGAAACACATAATAAAACAAGCTGCAATCAATGAGAGAATGGCTGTTCTAGATCCCGACAACACAATATACAACCACTGAAAAACTAAATTAACGCCTGCAAAGATTTTACTTCTCCGTTTTGCCCCCTTCTTCACTCCTGACAGAATTCCCAAAACTGCAGATACAATCGAAATAAGAGCTGCATAATTCGGATCACCAAAAACGCCAAAAAGGCGTTCCTCGCAAAATCCTACACGTCTATATCTTGCATCGTTTAAACTTGGAATATCTATCCATTCGCCATATCCTATGACATACTGCCACAAAGACACGACAACACAAACAAACCATACTAATGTAAAAATCTTCATCAGCGAACTAACTGTCTGTTCGCTATCAAATTCTTTTTTTCTCGTCGCATAGAAGCAAGTAAATTGAACCATCATCAAGCAAAGCAATTTTACATTAGAAACAAAATCATATTTGTAATTTACTAGAACCGATATGATACTTACGAGTATAAAGAGAGTTGGAAATAAGAACTCTTTATTCCTTAAACACTTATAATTTAATAGCAAATCAAAACTCAATAGAATTATCCCTGAAATTGAAAAAAGTAAATACAAAACTGGATTTCCAGCATCAACAGCAGCTACTGCAGGAAGAATCATACAATATAATTCGTACAGGAAGTATGTATATATATATACTTTCAAAATATAACCATGTACAATTCTAAACTTGTCCAGATTTAAGTTAATCATCATTCTCGCCTTCTACAATTCCCACCGAAAAACTGTTTTAAACGGTGTAGCTACATCATTCGTAAAAACTCTATGAATATCGCCAATACAGCGTACCGGATCATCTTCATAAATAATCATTTTCATTTTTTGTTGAAAGTTTTTTTTACGCAATAACTCAGTTGCTTTAATAAAGTCCGCTCTGCCGGATCTAGAACACCCAAGTAATTGTAATCCTTTTTCTAATACCATTCTTGTATTAATCGCCACACGGTTTTCTGAAACTCCCATCAAAACAAGTGCTCCCTGGGGGTTAATGTAACGTATTATATCTTCAATGGCATAATAACTTCCCTCTCCGCCACAACACTCAAATGCGTGATCTATTTCCAAATTACTCGGAATAGAAGTGGATAAATATGTTTCATTAACAAATGAAAACGTCGAAAGCTTTCTTGGATTTCTACCTACAACTATGATTTCACTTTTTGGAAATCTTTCTTTTAGAATTGATGATACAACATAAGCTAAGCTGCCATCTCCCCATACGCCAATTCTGTTTCTGCGCTCATGGGCAGCCATATCAAACCTAGAAACAGCATGCACGCCTACACTGATAAATTCCGTTATGGCAGCAATAGGAGAATCAACATCTCTGCAATCTACAACGCGAGAAATATCCATATCGACCAACTCACGCATAAAACCATCATGACCGCTGGACAAAAAATAGCTTCCCTTAGCATAGTTTTCTGCGATAATGGGATCATCTTGTGTGGGAATATTAGGAATCATCACAACTTGCTGCCCCGCATTATAGGTATTTGTTGGATCGTATAAAACAGTTCCGCAGCATTCGTGAATCAAAGCCATCGGTAATTTCTTGTTTAAAACAGCTACATCTCGCTGCCCTTGATAATACCTCTGATCTGCGTGACAAATTGCCATATAATTAGGACGAATAATCACCCGATCCTTTAGCGAAACATCTTCATACTTTACCGAGATAACTTTAGGCTGAATCAATTGATATACATGATTAATCAACTTTGACTCCTCCTGCCATTGCCTGAGCTATTCTGTAATCTCCGGGTGTCGTAATTTTCAAATTCGTTACAGCTCCTTCAACTAAATGGACCGGATAATCTCTAACTACACAGATTTTGCATGCATCCGTAAGAATTTTCTTCTCATCATCATTTAACGAACCATACAGGCGCTTTAAAATGCTGATTCTGAAACTTTGAGGAGTCTGCCCCTGATACATTTTATTTCTCTCAGGAATATCTGATATAATCTCCCCGTTTTCGGAAACAACAATCGTATCAACCGCCGGCGTTACTGTATCTACAGCACCGTATTCTATTGCTGCATCGATATTTTCTTCGATCATTCTTATAGACACAAACGGACGCACCGAATCATGTGTTACAATTATATTTTCTTCATCTTGACCAAAATGTGATTCAATGCAACTTACAACATTCAAAATTGTTCCATTACGATCTGCACCGCCACAAACTACCGTAATTCTCTCTTTTTCCTGCGGCAAATACTTTTCAATTAAATTTTCCATATGCCCAAGCCAGTCTGCATGTACACCAATATAGATCTGATCAAAGCGCGGACAAAGAACAAATTTTTCCAAAGTATGAATCACGATTGGCTTATCACCTAAAGGCAAAAACTGTTTCGGCATATCTGCCATATGCATTCTTGATCCAATTCCACCCGCTAAAATCGCTGCAAAAATCATAGTAATTTCCTTCCTTTGACTATACAGATTCTTCAATTAATGTCGTCCATTTTTTTAAAATTTTATCTTTGGAAAATTCGTTTAAATTATCTTGTGAATGTTCAGACATCGATACACGAAGCTCTATATTTTCTATCAGCTGACACATTGCTTCTCCAAGTTTTTTAACATCCTCCGGCGGGACAAGTAAACCACTTACCTTATCCTGTATGATCTCTCTTGGGCCCGTCATGATATCGAAGCTAACTATCGGTAACTTATTTGCTTTTGCCTCAAGTAATACTAAAGGCATTCCTTCACGGTGTGACGGCAGAACATAAAAGGCATAGTCTCCATACCGCTCCGCAAGATCAGATTTCATTCCCATCAGATTAACTTGATTTTCCAAACCGTTTTCTTGCACCATTTCTTTAACAACAGGCATCATCTCCCCATCACCAAAAATGTCCAAACTCCAATTCGGATGTTTTGGTGCTACAAACGTAAATGCCTTTACCAACAAATCAAAACCTTTTTCTTTTCCAAACCTACCTGCTGAGATAATTCTCTTAGACTCACTATTATACGCTGTTGAATGTGGCGCTTCTAAGTCGATCCAATTATATATACACTTAACCTTTTTCTTTGAAAGATGGAATTTTTTAATATAATCTTTTTTGCTTTGCTCTGTTAATGTAACAACTTTATGGCAAAGCAAGGAGGAAATCCAACGAATAAACACAATATCTATTTGATTCCATTGATTCATCAGCGCACCATGGTCACAAAATACCAATTTAGTTTTGGTGAAAAATCTTAAAGGAGAAACAATAAAACCAGCATAATTCCCCTGAATTATGGCCACAGATATATTATTCTGAACGAAATACTTTTTAAGTTGTGGGACGATTTTTCTTTGCATTTCACGCAAACGCAGTTCTTGGGGTAAAAAAGTATGAACTGTTGCTCTTTTGTCTATTCGATAACTTAACTTATCTCCCCCACAAAGAGAAATCAAATGCACATCATATACCTTGCAAAACTCATTGACCAAAGCTGCTGTCACTTGCTCAACTCCACCACGAATACACATATTAAAATCGATAAGGCATATTCTCTTCATTAACTATTAACTCCATATTTCTTTTGGTTTAATTTAAAAGCTAGCCTATATAAACTTACGTTAACCTTCAAAAGAACCGCTGATATTCGGCGCGAAATAGAAAAATAAGTACATTTATAAACACTTTTCCAGTTATGCTTTAAATAGCAAATCACTTCTTTATATTGTGGGAAATTCCGATAATTACTAAACTTAATAAGCCTATCTAAAACCACAAAATAAGACCAAAAAAGCCTAAAATTCGCTTGTGGTCTTAATTCTGGGCAATATTTTTCGACCACTTGTTCTGTATACTCATAGGCTCGAACAACATCCATTACTTTATCTGTAATTTGCCCCGTGGTTATACTTCCAGCTCTATGCCAATAATTATAAAGAGGCTCAGTTGTAACCACAACTTTAGGGGTTTCTAGTAAGACGGTCGGTAAAAAGAAAGCGTCTTCGTAGGTCTTATTTAAAAGAAATCTATGGTCAACACATAGGTTTTTAGAAAACAATTTACCGCATGCTGATCCTGGAACTTTTTTTCCTTCTAACATATCTTTAAAAGCTTGTACACCCGTACATATATAAGTCTCTTTCTGAGCGCATTGCGGCCAATCACCTGTTTCAAAGCAATTATTAACGCTACCAATTGCAAGTTGTGCACTATTATCTTTAATTAGAGAATGAAGCTTCTCTATAGATTGCTCATGAATATAGTCATCTGAGTCCACAAAAAATAAATACTGCCCCCTTGCTCTATCCATTCCCACATTTCTCGCATCGCTTAAACCACCATTTTTTTTATGAATAACACGAATTCGTGGGTCTTCTTTCGCAAATACATCGCACATTTCACCACAGCGATCCGGCGACCCATCGTCTACCAAAATTAATTCAAAATCTGTATAAGTCTGAGCTAAAATAGATTTTACACAACGTTCTAAATAATCTTCGACTTTATAAACCGGTACAATTATCGACACTTCCGGAGATTTCATTATTCAAATTCCTCCTTTAATCTAACGATGTACAAGCCCCTTAACTCTTTTCAATAACGCTTTAAGTTCCTCTGGCTCAGCTATATAGTTTACAACCGCCATCACAGATACGACAATAATGCCATCTAATATTGCCCATCCAAACCAAACAAGCCAATTCGAAATTTCCGACGGCACAAAACGTATAGCGGCTAAAACTAAAACAACTGATACTAAAGCATTTCTGAAAATTCTCAAACCTGTCTTTTTTAATGAGTTCGGTAAAAAGTGTTTTGCGTTATAGATAATTACATCAGATGTTCTATACGCATAAGATGCACAAGTGCCGATCAACACGCCCACAATTCCCAGCGGACGAACTAAAACGATCGATACAGACAAGTTAATTACCGCTTCAAAAACTGCACGTCCACGTGTTTGACGATAATGGCCTGCAGCGCAAATTATAGTTAAGCCTGGTAAACGAACAGCCTGCAACAATCCTGTTAGCGTAAACAAAACAACTAAAGCCCAACTGAGATACTGTTCACCATCTGAAAAGCTAGAGCTATATAATCCAATAAAAGGATACATGAGAGAAGCCATACATGTGTACACAGTAAAAATCAAAACAAAGAAAACATACTCGTAATTACTAAAGCTCTTCTCCAGTACTTCTTTTTCATCTCGAGCAATCACTTCTCCAAATCCAGAACCTAATCCATTTGAGATAGAAGTCATTAGCCCTTGAAGTGCACTTGCGACCAAATTATATACCGTGTATACACTCACAATCATCAATGCATTTTGTGGCAGCATCAACGTTAATACTACAATATCCGTATTTGTAACGATCAATCCAACTATTTGGTGCAATAAGGCAGCCCAACGTTGACCGAATGCTTCAAAATTAGGCTTTTCATAAAAACTAATCAGCGGGTAGTGTTTTCTCACATAAATCGCTACTGCTACACTACGCAACAGATAGACTACTGCGGCAACAATTTTCACGAAAAGTGCACTAAATTGCATCTCCATCAAAATAATAGATGCAATCATAGTAACAATAACACCAATAATTTGTGCAGCAGATATGATATACCCATGTTGGTCCGCTTGTAAAAGTATTCTGTATTTTCCTAAAAAAAAGTAATCGACTAACCCGTTGACGGATAAAACAATAATCATCCATCGAATAAATGCAACATCCGATATTTCATTACTCACAACAAACGGATAAGCAAAGACTAGTATTGCAACTAAAAAAGCAAAAATCAAACCTGATCGCAAGTAAAATTTCCGAGCTGCAGATACTATTGAGCTGATCGTCTTGTTATCATTTTCAGAAATCGGAAAATATAGCGCAACAGTACCAGCCGCTGCAATTCCAGCTTCCACAAGACCCATGCAGCTAATAAATTGCCCTATTGAAGAAACTAAGCCATTTGTCGATGAACCATATAGCGCAATAAAAAAGCGGGGAATAATTAAACCCGAAATCGCTGTTATGAGCTGCAAGAGCAAGCTGTAAACTACATTTTTTAAAGCTTGTTTTGTTCTCATTTCGCACTTTTCTCCTTGCAATAGTAGATTCCCCTATATGCTTTATATCCCTTTTTCATATCCATAAACTCATATTCGTGGTGGCAAACCCTCTTTTCAACGGGGGGAAGCTGCATATAATCCCCAAAAGCCATTTTAAGATATGTATCATAATCTTCCGGAACAGGCATCAAATATCCTTCAAAATTATGTCTGACAGCATGTGCAAATACACCTTTAGGATACTCATTTTGCATATAATGCGGACCCGAACATAACTCTGTAATATACTCGCACTCTTCTATAGGATATTGTGTCATTTTCCTTTCACAAAAGTGCCACACATAGTAGCGCCAATTTTTAAACGGCACTAATGCCAGCGCAATTTTCCCGAGTACATATATTCCTTTACTATGATTCTCCGGTGCTTTACCAACAATATACAAAGAATACAGCAAAGCCCATATTTTCTGCATTTTTCGCCTCCATCCTTTGGGGCACCCATCCAGTGGCAGAACATCCAGTGGTAATCCGTGATTGATGTCAAGCTTTGACTGATATGTTTTTATAAATGTTGTATTATTATCGCAAATCGTAAGAAACTGATTTTCTGTTAAAAAGTTCTTTGTCGTATACTGTATTGAGTAACGCGGCGTATCCTTCCACAATTTTTTCAATTGCTCATAATCTTTGCGCGGCATAAAAACATCAACATCATCATCCCATGGAATAAACCCTTCATTTCGAATTGTTCCGATACAGCATCCACCACACAAAAAATAAGTTAAATCATGCTCCGTACAAAACTTATCAAAATAGCAAAGCATTTCTAAGCCCTTTTGCTGCATTTCTCTGACCTGCTTTTCAGGTATCTCAAACTTGGCCACTCTGATCTCTCCTTAAGCTTTTTTCACCTTTTTGACCCAAAACGGCATATCTATCAATCCAACCAAAGTTCCTACCCCATAGCTAACATGAAGTAACAGAAAAACAAAAGGCAACAATAATTTAGCTATTGAAAAATCTGACTTTATTAACTCTGTCACCGTGCAAGCCAGAATTAACAATACATATGCCGACCACATTAAAATCGCCAACGTAGGATGTCCACACACCGCCAAGATAGAAGTCAACAAAATGCCCAGCACAAATACAAATGGTACAAAATGATAAACAGAAAAGCAGTGGGGGTTGATTCCCATCGTTCGACCAATCCAAAAACCATTGAGATATTTTTGGCGAAGCATACCTTTTAACGTACTACGCGTATGCTGATATGAAACAATCTCTGGATCATAGTGGAGTTTATATCCCGCTTTAGAGATACGTTCGCTCATATCATTATCCTCTGTGCGCGCCAGCCGCGTGTCATAAAATCCAACTGTATCATAAACTTCTCTGCTATACATTCCATGAAAAATTGAAGATACATATCTTGGCTTATCAGCATTTCTATATGCCGCTATGCTGCTGCCAAACATTGATTGTTCCGCTGCAAGTAACATATTTTTCCATGGTGTCTGCTCATCAATAATATTTGGTCTTTTTCCTCCGCTAACTTTTTCACCGCTTTGCAGGATCTTAACATTTTTAGAAATAAAATCATTTGGTATAGTTGCATGTGCGTCTATACGAACAATAGCATCTCCAGAATAATTCTTTAGCGCAACATTGCAACCAAATGGCAGAGTCTTTTCAGGATTTTCTAAAACTACAACTCGAAAGAAATCATTATGTGTTTCAGAAAACCTTTCCATTATAGATTTAGTACTATCTTTTGACATGCTGTCAATTAAAAGTACTTCTATTCTGTTATGCGGATAATCCTGATTTTCCAAATCATGCAATAATTGCGGCAAGCTTCTTTCTTCATTATAAGCTACAATTACAAAAGACACTAACATCTTTGAATCTCCTTTTTAACCTTATGAATTCTTCTCTACCACAGCAAAAACGGTTTGGAACATGGTTTCGATATCTTTGAAGAAGCTGTATTCTTGAATCGATCTCAAGTTATATTTCATTTTTCCCGGCAGGACGTCTTGGATGTATGTAGCGTCGACGTCTTCGGCTGCATCCAGTAAGGCAGCTTCATCTTTATAGCGGATACTGGCTTCAGATGTTACGCCGGCAGGCAGCAGCAGTGTTGCCCACATCTCCGATGTGTATTTTTCTACATATTTCGGCACTTCCGGGCGCGTTCCTACAAAGGTCATAGAACCGCCAAGAATATTAAGAAGCTGGCCGATCTCATCCAAGCGACATTCACGAATAACTTTGCCCACACGGGTGATCCGGCTGTCTCCTCCAACTGTGACTTGAGAGCCTATTTTATCTGCATTATTGACCATAGTCCTAAACTTGAAAATGCGGAACTCTTTTCCGTATTGCGTTACTCGCACTTGCCTATAAAACACAGGACCTTCGGTATCCAGCTTGATCGCAATAGCCAATATCAAAAAGACAGGTGATAAGATCAGCAGCATAATAAGGGATACGACAATATCAAACAAGCGTTTAAATATTAAGCCGATCTGTTTCTTTTGAAGAATTTCATAATACGGTTTAACGGCTTCCGTTTGCATCTGTGGCGGAAGTTTTTCCCATGAGATCATTCTCACTTATAAATACTCCTTCAAAATCTCTGTAAAGTTTTCAATCACATACGCAACGTCTTCATCGCTGAGTTTCGTGTGCAGCGGCAGCGTGATCTCATTTGCATAGTGCTTATACGCATTCGGATAATCCTCAATATCAAAGCCAAGCGTTTTATAAGCAGTCATCATCGGAAGCGGTTTGAAGTGAACGTTGCAAGCAATTTCGCGCTCTGCCATTTTTACAATGATGTCATTTCTCTGCTGTTCCGTGATATTTGGTACTCGTGTAATATAAAGATGGCCGGAACTCCGATAGTCTTCACCAAAATGTGTAAGTGTTTCGACGCCAAGCGGCTGCAACGCTGCATCATAGCGATGGATGATCTCTGCGCGGCGCTGAAGCAGGCCAGGATATCGTTCCAGCTGTTTGAGTCCGATAGCCGCCATGATATCAGTCATGTTGCATTTATACCAAGGGCCAACGATATCATATTCCCAAGCGCCCAATTTGGTTTTTGCTAAAGCGTCCTTAGACTGGCCATGGAGGCTCAAAAGCTGATACTGATGATAAAGCTCATCATTGTCTACGCCCGGGATTGTTTTCCAACAAGATGCGCCGCCTTCTGCCGTAGTAAAGTTTTTTACAGCATGAAAAGAAAACGATGAAAAATCGGCTAACGCGCCGGTCATTTTCCCTTTTTTTTCCGCACCCAGAGCATGTGCGCAATCTGCCACAACAGCAATTCTTCCCATTGCTTTTTGAATTTCAGAATTCGGTCTGAAAAGGTCTTTCTTTCTCTCTACCGCTTCGTAAATTCGATCATAATCACAAGGTATACCGCCAAGGTCGACCGGAATGACCGCTTTAGTCTTTTCGGTAATAGCAGCCTCCATTCGGTCATAATCCATTTCCAGAGAGTTTTCTTGGCAATCGATAAATCTCACGGTTGCGCCCGTATGGATTGCGGCCGAAGCAGAAGCCGTATATGTATAAGCAGGGACCAACACCTCATCTCCGGGACCGATACCAAGCACGCGAAGGTTCAATTCTTCTGCTGCTGTTGCTGAGTTGAGACAAACCATTTTATCGGTATGACAATATTGAGCAAGCTTTTGCTCTAATTTCTTTGTTCTGGGACCGGTAGTGATCCAGCCGGAGCGCAGTGCTTCACATACTTCCTGAATTTCAAGCTCGCTGATATCCGGCGGGCTAAACGGGATCTTTCTCATCAATAAAAGCCTCCAAAAAAACATACTTAATCTTCTATATTGACAGCATAAAATCAAGCACCAATGCTTAACTAGATATAATGTTAGTATACAACATTTTGCACTATAAAGCAACTCTTCAAAGGTCGTAAAACCGCACAATAATTCTCAAAAACAATTTATAGCGCCTATTGTTCTTTCGTTTTTGCTTCTTCCGCAATCTGCTCGGATCGTTTTTGCGTGAAGCCTTCTGTGGATTCGGGGACAAACATGATTTTTACGGTCAGAAGAATTAGTTTTAAATCCATAAGAAGCGACTGTTTTTCGATATACTGAAGGTCGAGCCGCAGTTTATCGTAGGGGCTCGTGTTGTATTTTCCGTAAATTTGGGCATAGCCGGTCAAGCCGCCTTTGACGCGCAGGCGGTAAGAAAATTCCGGTATTTCTTTTGTATAGGCCTCTACATGCTCGACTCTTTCGGGACGTGGACCGACAATAGACATATCGCCTTTTAAGACGTTGATGATCTGCGGGAATTCATCGATACGTAATTTACGGATGACGCGGCCGACATGTGTGATGCGGGGATCGCCCGTACGGCAGGGAATGGTCTCGCCGCCTTTTTCCGCATCTACGATCATACTGCGGAACTTGAGAATTTCAAACACTTTTCCATTTTTGGTGCAGCGCTTTTGCCGGAAGAAAACAGGGCCTCGGTCTTCGATTTTGATCAGCAGTGCCGTTAAAAGAAGCAACGGCGACAGTATAATCAACGCGATCAGAGAGAGCAGGATATCCCCTATACGCTTAGCAAGGTTATACCAGAAGCGTTCGCTGCGGTACTCATATTTCATCATGGGCGTATCGATCAGATGGCGCACGCCGAAGCCCTCCATGGTGATCTCACCAAGCTGCGGCGTGACATAGAGGCTCTTGCGGCTCTGCATGCAGTACCAAATAACCTCCGCGCGCTTTCTGGACGAAACTTCGTAGAAAATGATAGCGCGGTACGGATCCACTTCTTTTTTCCAATCGCTTTTGAGAATATCCGCGGAGACTACCTTTTCTATTGAAAAAATGTGCTTGATCTTACCGAATTTTTGCAGGAACTCATCAACATCGTCCGCGCCGGAGATGACGAGGGTCTTTTCCGGTTTGCCGAAAGCAATGGTGAAACGCTTGCCAATCAGAGCCCAGCAAACGGCTGCCAAAAGCTGACAGCCGACCGTCATTACGCCCGGCACGATATTCACATAATTATGGCGAATCATGCAGAATTCGCCATAGAGAAGCAGATCCGCCATACCAAAGGACAGAAACTGCGAAAAAATAGTTTCTGCAATGGAATAATCTGTAATTTTAAACGCACGGAAAAGATTGCCGAGCGCTACGTATACGATGGCGTAGAGAATCAATGTGACCGCATATCCGATGCTGTCTGCTCTACGGAAAAGTCTTGGGCCGTAATATTGGAACAAAGCCATGGCAAAAAAGCCGAATATCAACGCAAAGATTGCGAATTTCATGACCATAGAAAGAGCGAATTTTCTATTGTTCATTTATGTTTCACACACCTCATTTTGTAATGTATATAGGTATAGTATTGTAATAATAGCATCTCGCTTTTTGCTTGTCAATCGAATCGGGAATTTCCGACCTCTCCGTCAATAAATTTAAAAATTCCGACATTTTTTGTTTAAACAGCATATTTCATAGTCCTTTAGTTCTCACCGAGGTGCAAAAAATTCAGAACAGATCCATCATGGAGCACTTTTTGGGGTAAAAGACGTCGGGGACGGCGGGAGCTTGGCGGAGGAGGCGGACGTCAGGCATCCAGGGGATATCGGCGGCGGCGCGGGCGCCGGTGATAAGGGCAGAAAAGGCGCGGATGTTGAGGATGAGGTCCGGTACGGCGTCGGTTTTTTCGACTTTATTTTGCTCGCCGGGGGCAAAGTGCAGGCGCCATGTGCCGTTATTTTCCGTGATGATATCGTCTTCGATACGGAGGGTGATCTCCCCTGTGCCGCGGCAAGCACAGTTTTCTAAAACACGCTCGACGTTGACAACGCGCAGCATGCCGTTTGGAAACACGGAGCAGAACGTGCGCGTGTTTTCGCCGATGAGCTGCTCTAAGTGCATATCGGACGGGACGGTGAAGCGAAGCTTCTCGTAATCCGACGAGAAAGCGGATTTTGCGAAGAACAGCAAGCCGTTGAACGCTTCGGCATCGCACGCGAGGAAACCGCCGGGGCTTTGGAACGTGTGGGTGCAGTCAAGATATGTGACGCCGCCTTCTTCGATTTTATGGGTAATCATCAAGCCGCGCGGCTGATTTTCGTTATTGTACCAGACGAATACGTAGCGCTTATCGTTCCAGAGGTTCGCTTTTTCGAGACCTTTATCATACGTTTCGCGCACGGCGGAGAGATTGTGGTCTGCATAGAATGCGTTATAGACGGTGAGAAGCGGGGTAAAATCGCCGCCGGGGAAGATCTGCTCGACGTACCCGCCGACATCCTGCGGCTTCATCGCTGTGAACGGTACCGACCAGCGGTATTCCGGCGCACCGGCTTCAAAGCCGAACTTGCGGTAATACTGCATGCTGAACGGATACAAAAAAGCGAACGTGAAATCGTTTGCGTACATGTCTTTGAGAGAGGCTGTCATGCAAGCGCGGATAACGCCGCCGCGGCGGTACTGCGGCAATGTAGAAACACCGCCTACACCGCCGAGCTTATACGTGCCGCCGTCGAAGCGACAGAGGTACTCGCGGCTGTTCACAACACCGCAGATGGTCTCATCGTCGTCTAAAAATGTGCCGAAGCAGCGGTTGCGGGCGTCTTCCCTCTTTTCTTCTTCGGTGCGCTCACGAGCGGCGCTTTCTTTGGCTTTTTCGAGGTCGTAATCTCCCTCAAAGGCGACAGCCATGGTGAGATTTGATTTCCAGTTTTCTTCCGGGCGCAGTAATCTTGTTTTCATACAACTTTCCTCCGTTTTGCAAAAAAACCGGCAAGTGAAAAGGAACTTGCCGGTTTTTGTCTTTATATTGTGATATATATTAAACATATTATAGTATACGGGCTTATTCCGAAAGGGCATGGATAATTTCATCCATGTGCATGCCGCGGGAACCTTTGCACAGAACGGCGTCACCGGGATGCAGACGGTCTTTCAGATACGCGATGGCTTCCGCATTCGAGGCGAACCACACGCTGTTCTCACGATTTTTAAAGCCCTCGACGATATGCTTTGCGAGCGGGCCGACGCCGATAAGGACATCGGTGCCGTTTTCCGCCGCAAACGCGCCGGTTTCATAGTGGCCGTGCTCTGCGTAATCGCCGAGCTCCAGCATATCGGCAAGTACGGCGTACTTTTTGCCGGTCGCTTTCAGGCCGCCGAGAATTTTCAAAGCGGCACGCATGGAATCGGGGCTGGCGTTATAGGTATCGTCGATCAGCGTGACGCCGTGCGCTTCTTTAATCTGCTGGCGCATGGCGGGCGGTGCATAGGTGCGGATGGCCGCGACGGCTTTTTCCTCCGGAACGCCGACTTCCACAGCGACCGCGACAGCGGCAAGGGCGTTGCGCACGTTGTGCTCGCCGGCAGCAGGAACGTACATTTCTACGCGTTTACCGTCGTGCACACAGATAAACCTTGTTCCCTCCGTATCGGCCTCAAGCTCTACGGCGCGCCAGTCGCAATTTTCACCGAGACCGAAGCGCACGATCTGCTTTTCCGGGGTGCTTTTTAATGTAGAAAGCAGGTCGTCATCGCCGTTTACGAACACCTTGCTGCCGTTTGGCAGGTAATCCGTGATGCCGAACTTCTCTTTCATGATGTTCTCGCGTGTTTTCATGAACTCGATATGCGACACGCCGATATTCGTCATGACGGCGATGTTCGGCTTTGCGACTTTTGCGATGCGCGCCATCTCACCGGGCATGCTGACGCCCATTTCGACAATGGCGGCTTCGTCCTCCGGCGTGATGCGCAGAACGGTCATGGGCAGGCCGATCTGGCTGTTCGCGTTGCCGGCGGTTTTCATCGTTTTGAGACCGGCGGAAACAGCTAAAGCGACCATTTCCTTTGTAGTGGTCTTGCCTACGCTGCCCGTGATACCGATGACCGGGATATTGAAGCGCTCGCGATAGCGTTCCGCAACCTTTTGCAGTGCCGCGCGGGTGTTTTCAACGTAGACAACATCGCCTACGGGGGCATCGAGCGGCTCTTCGGAAAAAGTCGCTGCCGCGCCCGATGCGAAGACCTGCGGGATAAAGCGGTGTGCATCGGTGTTTTCGCCGCGGATGGGCACGAACATTTTGCCGGGCGTCGTCTCGCGGCTGTCGGTATAAAACGACGTGACAGTATTTTCGCCGCTGCCGACGAGCCTGCCGCCGCACATTTCGGCGATCTCAGATACCTTTAAATTCATAAATGCAGTAGTTTCCTTTCGTTTAGCGCACCGAAGCGAGGGAGCCCATCGGATCCCACGGCTGGAGCGTGATCGGCTCTTGCTCAAGCGCTTTGCGCTGTTCTTCTGTGAGGTACTTTTTATCGACGACGACCTGATACATATACTCGTCGAACCAAGCGTCGCTCATGATGTAGTAGCCGTCTACACCGGCATCCTTGCCCCAGCTGTTTTCGACTCTCCAGCGGTTCGGCTTACCGTTATCGTCGAGGTTGACGCCCTGGAAGACCATGGCGTGCGTCATGAGACTCTGGCCGTAATCGAGGCGCTGAGCCTTATCCATGGTGAACTCGGTATTAAAAAGCGTTTCGAGGTCAAGAGCGTTCAAATCCATAACGCCGCCGTCGCGAACGCTACGCTTGCCGACATCGCAGCCGAACCAAACCGGCAAGCCGTCCTTCATCTGGGCGATGGCTGCCGCTTTCAGGTCTTCAATAGGTAGGTTGAGGTACTTGACAGGACGACCCTCTGCGACGTTACCGAGGAACGCGACGGTGTAGGTCTTGCCGTAGGGCTTATCGGACGTCGGCGCATTGATGAGGCTGATGTACTGGGAAAGATCCATGTCGACGTACTTTTTGAAGAACGACTGCGGAGTGATGCCGAGGTCGCGCACGAAGCCGTTCGGGGTCTTGACCTCGAAATCGAACTTCACAGGCGGCTTGCCGAGGCTGATGCACAGCATGTTATAGATGGTCTGCATCATGTCGTCCTTCTTTGCACGGAGCTCTTCCATGGAAGCGCCGTTCTGATACGCGGTGCGCAGCGTGCAGGCAAACTCACGCAGCTTTTCGGTGAGGTAGCCGATAATCTCACGCGTGGAGGAGGATGCGGCGGTTTCCGGCATGACTTCCTTCGGCACGACGCCGTACTTCTCTACGAGGTTTGCAAACATATCCCACTGACCGCCGTCGCCGAGCGGACCGGAAAGCAAATATGTAACAAGGCGGCCTGCGGTGGGCTCGTTGAGCGTCTCTAAGATGCTCTCGAGGAAATAGTTGCTCTTTTCAAGCTTATCGAAAAACAGCGCGTAGTTCTGGGAGAGTTCAAACGTTTTGACGCCGAGCTTTTTGATGATGCGGAAGCGCATGGTGTTGAGCGCCGCGAACATCCAGCAGCGACCGCTCTGCTTCTGATTCGTGATGTCGCCCTGCTCCAAAGAAATGTTGAACGTATGGCGCATTTCGCGGGCGTTCTCAAAGCGCACGGCGGCGTTGTTGACGCCATTCTTCGTGACAGCATCCATGGCGATACGGTTCGCGCGGTCACCGTCGAACGCGGTCTCATAAGAAGCGAGCTGTTCCAGTGTGATTTCCTTATTCATTTCTGCACAAGTCCTTTCCCGAAAGTAATTTATGAGCTTTATTTCATGGAATCAAGGATTTCCCGAATGACGACACGCTCGTCAAACGGGTATTTCTTACCCTCGATCTCCTGATAATCTTCGTGACCCTTGCCTGCGAGGACAATAATGTCGCCGGGTTGTGCGTTTTCAATGCACCAGCGGATGGCTTCGCGGCGGTCGGGAATTTCAATGTATTTGCCGTCGGTCTTTGCAAGGCCGACCTTGATGTCCGCTAAGATATCGAGCACATTTTCGTAACGGGAGTTATCTGCCGTGATGACGGAGAGATCGGCTAAATTGCCACTGACCTCGCCCATCTCGAAACGGCGCACCTTGGGGCGATTGCCGCCTGCGCCGAACATGCAGATGAGGCGCTTCGGGTTATAGGCGCGCAGCGTTGTCAAAATGCTCTGCATGCTGACGGCGTTGTGCGCATAATCGATAAGCAGGGTGAAATCGCCGGGCATCGGCACGGGCTCCACGCGGCCCTTGACCTTGACGGTTTTAAGCCCGTGCTGCATGGCAGTGACGGGGATATTCAAAACGCTGCACGCCGTGATGGCGCACAGGGCGTTATAGACGTTGAACTTGCCGGGGATGGCGACATCCGCGGTAAAATTCAGCTTGCCTGTGACGGAGAAGCGCACGCCGAGAAAACCCGGTGTGGTAACGAGTTCTTCCCCATGCGCAACAAAATCGGCCGATTTATCGTAGCCGTAGGTAACAATATTGCACGTATGATTTTTGATGATGCCGGTATAATTCGGGTCATCGATATTGATGATGCCGGTGCGGCACATGCGGAACAGCATGCTTTTGCACGCCATGTACTCTGCCATATCTTTATGCTCTGCGCCGCCGATGTGATCCTCGGAGAAATTCGTGAAGAGGCCGAGCTCAAACGTGAAGCCTGCAACGCGGTGATCTTTAAGACCGATGGACGAGACTTCCATAACGCAGTATTCGCAGCCGGCATCGACCATTTGGCGCATGAACTTCTGCACCTCGTAGTTTTCGGGTGTGGTGTTATCGGTTTGAACGAGGGTATCGCCGTACAGTACGCCGATGGTGCCGATGACGCCGGTTTTATGGCCTGCAGCCTCCAGAATGGAGCGCATCATGAACGCGGTGGTCGTTTTGCCCTTGGTACCCGTGATGCCGATGACGTGCATCTGCTCTGCGGGGTGACCGAAGAATTCGGCGCTCAAATATGCGAGGGCAAGGCGGGTATTCTCCGTTAAAATGACCGGCACAGGCGCTTCCACGGGCTCCTCTGCGATGATGACGGCGGCACCTTTTTCCGCTGCCATTTTCGCGTACTTATGGCCATCTGCATTCGCACCGCGCAGGCAGACGAACGCGCAGCCCGGTACAGCCTTGCGGGAATCGTACACAAGGTTGGTGATGTCGACGTCCGGCACCTGCTCCGCGCGATACTTGATGGCGGTTAAAAGTTGTTTCAGTTTCATTTTTATCCCATCCTTTTTCGTGAATTCGGATGATGTATACCGACATGGTATACTATGTGCTTATTATAGTCCGTCTGCGTGGTTCTGTCAAAGAAAAAAGAGAGCTGCGCGTAAAAATGTGCAGCTCTCTCATTTAATTTTCGGTATTTGCGGGTTCGTCGTTCAACAGGCGCTCGTACAGCTTGACGCTGTCGCTGCGGTAATCAATCTTTTCCTGCTTTTTGAACGCGGCGCCGTCTTCTGTGCGGACGGCGACCTTGAGCTCACCGAGGACGGAAAGCACGCTTTCTTTCGTTGTGCCCTCTTCATTATAGTGGTTGAGCTCTAAGTTGTTCAGCGCCGGAATATCCTTCCAGAGGTAATAGTCGTTATCGGTGCCGTCTACGGGGCCAAAGAAGCCTTCTAAATCGTCCTGATCGAGGTATTTATAGCTTGCGTCGTCGTAAGCAAAAATCATGCTGTCACCGGCGGAGGCATCGGTCGCGAACTTGACGAACGAGGCCTGCAGCTCTGATGTTTCAAACTCCGAGGTGCCGCTTGTATTAAAGCGGCAAAAATTCATGGCGACGTATGTTTTGCCGTCACCGTTGCGGTCGTCTGCATATTTCTCGAAAAGCTCCTGAATATCGGTTTGCAGGTCGCTCGGCACGGTATACTGCGTCATGACGGTGATGGTATAATCGGGTTCCGTTTTGGATGTGACCGAATATATGAAATAGCCGACGACGGCTATGGCGAACGCGACGAGCAGGACGTGCACCTTGTGATAATCCCACCAGTTTTTGCGTTTATCCGCCGCGGTCTGCGGCTTGATTTCGTTTTCATGAATGGTGTCTTCCGTATCGTCCAGCAGATACCGCTCTCGTGCCATGTGATTTCCTCATCTCTTCTTTAGTATTCTTTGGCTGTGTGGTTTTTGAAAAGGCGGCTTTATGCCGCCTTTCAGGGAACCCATGCAACTGGGTTCCCTACGGCTCAACAGTCCACCGGACTGTTGAGCCTACCTTCCTGGTTTTTGGGGAGGCAAAAAGGTTTCGTCGTTTGCGAACGACGACCAAAGGCGCTGCCTTTGGAATCCGCCGCCTTTGAAAAAGGCGGGCGAAACTTTATCCGTTTGCTTTACGTTAGCTTTATGTTAATTTTACGTCGTTATTCTTTCTAAAAAGCCAATTTGCTGTGAACAAATTGTAAAATGCAAAAGCACTGCCCGCAAATACAGGCAGTGCTTTTATTGTAACACAGATTAAATTTGTGTCAAGCTTTATCGAACTCAGTCTACGACCTCGTAGCCCTTATCTTCGATGGCTTTCTTGAGCTCGGCATCGGAAATTTCAGCATTGAGCTGAATGACCGCCGTGCCCTTTTCGTGGCTGACTTCTGCAGATGTGACCTGCGGGAACGCCTCCAGACACTTTTTAACAGTGGCTTCGCAATGCGGGCACATCATGCCGTTAATCTTAATTGTTTTTTCCATGGTTTTTGTCTCCTTTACTTCGATGGTTTTCATTTCGGCGGGTTTTGCCGATTTTATTTTTTTATCGTGCTTCGTGCTGCGGATGTTCAATAAATTCAGACGAAGCGCGTTTGTGACGACACAAAAGCTTGAAAGGCTCATGGCTGCCGCGCCGAACATGGGGTTCAGCTGCCAGCCGAGCAGGTTAATGAACACGCCTGCCGCGAGCGGGATGCCGATGATGTTATAAATGAACGCCCAGAACAGGTTTTCGTGGATATTGCGCAGTGTGGCGCGGCTTAAACGGATGCCCGCAGGAACATCAGATAGGCGGCTTTTCATGAGCACGACATCCGCGGCGTCGATGGCGATATCCGTACCGGCGCCGATGGCGACACCGATGTCGGCTCTGGTAAGGGCGGGCGCATCGTTGATGCCGTCGCCGACCATCATGACTTCGCCCTGCTCTCTGAGCTTGCGGATGACGTTTTCCTTGCCGTCCGGCAGGACGCCTGCGATGACTTCATTAACGCCTGCCTGTCGGCCGATGGCCTCTGCGGTGCGGGCGTTATCGCCGGTGAGCAAGACGACGTGAATGCCCATGTTCTGCAATTCGCGGATGGCCTGCGGGCTGTCTGCCTTGATGACATCCGCTACGGCGATAACGCCGATAAGCTTACCGCCCCTGCTGAAATACAGCGGGGTTTTGCCGGACTGCGCGAGGGCTTCGGCCTTTTCTTTAAAATCTGCGGGGACATCTGCCTGCGTGGAGATGAACTTCAGGTTGCCGCCTGCGAGGACTTCGCCGTTCAGGGCAGCGGTGAGGCCATTGCCGGGCTTTGCCATGAAGTCTGTGACTTCTTTTGCCTGCACGCCGATTTCCTCAGCGCGCGCCATGATGGCTTTGGCGAGCGGGTGCTCGCTCTTTTTCTCGAGCGCACTTGCGGCTTCCAGAAGGTTTTTTTCGGTGATGCCCGGGGCGGGTAAAATATCCGTGACGCGGGGCTCGCCGCTTGTGATGGTGCCGGTTTTATCGAGCGCGACGATCTGCACCTTGCCGGTTTTTTCGAGCGAAACGGCGGTTTTGAACAGGATGCCGTTTTTCGCGCCCATGCCGCTGCCGACCATGATGGCGACCGGCGTCGCGAGGCCAAGTGCGCACGGGCAGCTGATGACGAGCACGGAGATGCCGCGCGCGAGCGCGTAGCCAAACGTCTGCCCAACGAGCATCCAGACGATGAACGTAACAATAGCGATGCAGATGACGGTCGGGACGAACACGCCGGAAACCTTATCGGCGATCTTCGCAATCGGCGCTTTCGTGGCAGCGGCATCACTGACCATGCGGATAATCTGGGAAAGCGTGGTATCTTCGCCGACGCGCGTTGCTTCGCAGCGCAGGAAGCCGGACTGGTTCACGGTCGCGGCGGAAACAGCATCGCCCACGGCCTTATCGACCGGAATGCTCTCGCCGGTGAGGGCGGATTCATTGACGGCGCTGGCGCCTTCCAAGATAATGCCGTCTACGGGGATATTCTCACCGGGGCGCACGACAAACACATCGCCGCGGCGAACCTCGGAAACGGGAACGGTGACCTCTTGACCGTCCCGCACGAGCACGGCGGTTTTCGGCGCGAGGTTCATGAGACCCTTTAAGGCATCGGTCGTGCGGCCTTTGGAGCGCGCTTCCAGCATTTTACCGACCGTGATGAGCGTTAAAATCATGGCGGCTGACTCGAAGTAGAACTCGTGCATGTAGCCCATGACGGCGGTCATATCGCCGCGCATCCGGGCATCTGTCATGGCGAACAGCGCGTAGGTGCTGTACAGGAACGACGCGCCCGAGCCGAGCGCCACAAGGGTATCCATATTCGGTGCGCGGTGGATGAGCCCGTTAAAGCCGCTGATGAAAAACTTCTGGTTGATGACCATGATGATGACGGTGAGGAGCAACTGGATGAGGCCCATCGCGACGTGGTTGTCTTTGAGAAAATTCGGCAGCGGCCAGCCCCACATCATGTGCCCCATGGAGATGTACATGAGGACAGCCAAAAAACCGACGGACGCGATGAGGCGCTTTTTGAGCTTTGGAGTTTCGCGGTCTTTCAGGGCATCTTCTGCAGCAACGTTGGGGCTTGTGCTATTCTGTGCCGCACCTTTTTTGGACGCGCCGTAGCCGGCATCTTCCACAGCCTTGATGATACTTTCCGGCGAAGCCGTGCCCTCAATGCCCATGGAGTTCGTGAGCAGGCTGACTGAGCAGGACGTAACGCCCGGCACCTTGCTGACCGCTTTTTCCACACGGGTGCTGCACGCCGCGCAGCTCATACCCGTGACGTTATACTGTTCCATTTTCTTCCCTTCCTTTCATAAAAATGCGCCGAAAATTATCGCATCAGTTTTTGCAGTGTGGTGACAAGCTCATCGATGACTTCATCGTTTCCTGCGCGGATGTCGTCCGCTACACAAGTCTTGATGTGGTTTGCGAGCAGCTCTTTCGTAAATGCGTTGAGCGCCGCGTTGGCTGCCGCGACCTGCACCAGAATGTCCGGGCAGTAGGCGCTTTTCTCCACCATGCCGCGAATGCCGCGGATCTGCCCTTCGATGCGGTTTAATCTGTGGATGAGTTTTTTGTACTCCTCATCGGAGCGGTGCTTTGTTTTATGACAGCCGCAGCACTTCTCTTCGGTTTTTTCTTCGGTGCAGTCTGCGCACGCTTCCGTATCGGTTGCATTGCTTTTGCAGCAAGCGTGCAGTTCTTTTTCTTCTGTATGTTCCAACGGAATTCTCCTTTCCGATTTCGCTTTATATACCCTCTTGGGGTATCTTGATTATATACCCACATAGGGTATATTGTCAACTCTTATTTTAGCTTTTTTTCAAAAATATTCTGCCCGGATTTTTGACCTGCATTTAAAGTAAAAAGCACCGCTTGGCTTTTGGCTCAAAACGGTGCTTTGGGTGTTAATCTTAGCTTGACTTACACTTCGTATTCCATTTTCTCCGGCGTCCAGTCCTTGAGGACCTCGAGCATATCGACGGCAGTCTCTTTGGCGCCCTTGAGGTCGTGCTCTTTGTAGTTGCCGCACTCTTCGCGGCGGCTGCCGGGGATCTCGCCCTCAAAATCGCGGATGAACGCGAAGGATTCCTGCACGAGATGCAGGGCATCTAGGCGGCTCACGTTGTCGCGCAGGAGGAAATAGAAGCCCGTGCGGCAGCCCATGGGGCCGACGTAGATGACGGAATCGGACAACGCGGAATTGCGCGCATACGTGGCGAAAAGATGCTCGAACGTGTGGAGCGCGCCGTTTGAGAGGTAATCTCCGGCGTTCGGCACCTTCATGCGCAAGTCGTAGGTTACAACGTCGCCGTCGATGCGGGAAACGTACATGCCTTTTTTGAGCTTATCATGATTGACGGAAAAGCTGGCAATCTTTTTCATACTCTATCATCACTTTCTTCTATAATTTCGGGAATTTCTTAGAGTATACCACGCTTTTCTTTGAATTTCAATTCCGTCTTATTTTTCGACGGTGACGGTTTTCGGCTCGTAGCCGGCGCGCCAGACGGTCTGCTTCAAAACGACTTCTTCGACAGGCTTCTTTGTGTAGATGCGCACGAATCTGCCGGCGAGGTCAACCTTTGCCATGCAGTCCGGCTGCTCGTTGAACGCGTTTTCAATGCGCATGGCGCAGTTTTTGCAGTGCATGCCCTCGATGTCCATGCGGTAAACGTGGTCGTAGTCGTTCACGTTTGTATCCTGCGGCTTGACGTGCTTCACTTCATCGCCGCCACCGCCGCAGCAGCCGTTTTTGAGCTTTTTGCGGTAGCTGATGACCGCAAAAATACAAATAGCCGCAATCACCACACAGATGATGATCGTAGCAGGGCTGATGTCCGCGCCGGTCGCATTCAAAATATATGTACGCATTTAAACCGCTTCCTTTTGTGAAAATAGTTCTTGTGAGAGAAGACTCTTATATACCCTTTGGGGGTATCTTGATTATATACCTCGACAATATAAAATGTCAAGAGAAAAAGTTAGCGATTTCTAACTTATTTTGAATTCCTGCGTTGCTGCGCGTGTGGAAAAATAAAAAACGCCGCCCGGCACTGTTTTAAACACAGCAGTCGAGCGGCGTTTTCGTTTACTTTTTACGGTTTCGCGTTCCAGAGGGTAACTTTCCCTGTTTCGCGGGTCTTGTTCATATCGATGATGCGCTGGTTCGACGAGCCACGAAAGCGCAGGGAAATGTCTTTGAGTTCATCGACGAATGCGCCGTCGACGAGCACGTCGAGCAGGGACAGGAATTCGTCCGTGACCTCGCAGCGGTTGCGGCCGCCGTCTTTCAGCATATCGGTCTCCAGGGTGGAACCGGAATAGCACCAGATGTCCTTTTCAGGGTATAGCTTGCGCACGCGGTGTAGAAATGGCACCAAAGCGCGTTGATTCTGCGGCTCCATGGGCTCGCCGCCGAGCAAAGTTAAACCGTTGATGAAACCGGGTGCAAGGGCTGCGAGCACCTCGTCTTCCGTTTCTTTTGTAAACGGCTTGCCGTAGTTGAAATCCCACGTTTCGGCGTTGAAGCAGTTTTTGCAGTGGCGCGTGCAGCCGGAGACGAACAGCGTGACGCGCACGCCGATGCCGTTTGCGATGTCGGTTTTTTTGATCTCACCGTAATTCATGATGGTTTCCTCTATTCATGAAATACCGCACAAAGCGCCTGCCCTGTGCGGTACTGTTTATTCTTGATTTTGACTTAATTACAAGTGCAGCACGCGCTCTTTGATTTCGGCGGTACGGCCCTGGTTCCAGAACTGGGTGCCGATGTAACCGCAGGTGCGGCGGGCGACGTTCATGGTATCCTGGTCGCGGTTGCCGCAATTCGGGCACTCCCAGACGAGCTTGCCGTCATCCTCGACGATCTGAATCTCACCGTCGTAGCCGCACTTCTGGCAATAATCGCTCTTGGTGTTAAGCTCGGCGTACATGATGTTATCGTAGATATAGCGGATGATCTGCAGGACGGCTTCGAGGTTATTCTGCATGTTCGGGACCTCGACGTAGCTGATCGCACCGCCGGTGGAAAGCGCCTGGAACTGCGACTCGAAGCGGAGCTTTTCAAACGCGTCAATATGCTCGGTAACGTGGACGTGGTAGCTGTTTGTGATATACGGCTTATCCGTGACGCCCGGGATGATGCCGAAGCGGCGCTGGAGGCACTTTGCGAACTTGTACGTAGTGCTCTCGAGCGGCGTGCCGTACAGACCGAAGCCGATGGTGGTCTCTGCCTTCCATTTTTCGCACGCAGCGTTCATGTACTTCATGACAGCGAGTGCAAACGGCGTTGCGCTGGGGTCCGTGTGGGATTTGCCCGTCATGTAGCGCACGCACTCGCACAGACCGGCATAGCCGAGCGAAATGGTGGAATAGCCGCCGTAGAGAAGCGCATCGATGGGCTCGCCTTTTTTGAGACGGGAGATTGCGCCGTACTGCCAGAGGATTGGCGCGGCGTCGGACAATGTGCCCTTCAAGCGGTTGTGGCGGCACATGAGTGCGCGGTAGCACAGGTCAAGGCGCTCATCGAAGACCTTCCAGAATTTTTCCATATCGCCGCCGGAGCTGAGCGCAACATCGACAAGATTCAGTGTGACGACGCCCTGATTGAAGCGGCCGTAGAACTTATAGTTGCCGTTTTCATCCTTCCACGGGCTTAACGCGCTGCGGCAACCCATGACCGGGAAGCAGTTGCCCTCTTTGAGCTCTTTCATCTTCTTTTCGGAGATGTAGTCCGGCACCATGCGCTTTGCGGTGCATTTTGCGGCAAGCTCGGTGAGGTAATAGTATTCGCTGCCGGGGGTAATGTTATCCTCCTGCAAAACATAAATGAGCTTCGGGAATGCCGGGGTAACCCACACGCCCTTTTCGTTTTTGACGCCCTCATAGCGCTGGAGCAGCACTTCCTCGATAATCATGGCGAGGTCGCGCTTTTCGCGTTCGTTTTTCGCCTCGTTCAGATACATAAACACGGTGATGAACGGCGCCTGACCGTTCGTCGTCATCAAAGTCACGACCTGATACTGGATGGTCTGCACGCCGCGCTTGATCTCCTCACGCAGACGGCGCTCCACCATTTTGGAGATTTGGGCCTCATCCGGGGAAACGCCAAGCTCGCCGATCTCGACTTCGACCTCACGGCGGATTTTCTCGCGGGAGATCTGCACGAACGGCGCGAGGTGTGCGAGGCTGATGCTCTGGCCGCCGTACTGGTTACTTGCAACCTGCGCGACGATTTGCGTGGCGATGTTGCAGGCGGTGGAGAAGCTGTGCGGCTTTTCAATGAGCGTACCGGTGATGACTGTGCCGTTTTGCAGCATGTCTTCGAGGTTTACGAGGTCGCAGTTGTGCATGTGCTGCGCGAAATAGTCCATATCATGGAAATGGATGATGCCCTGCTCGTGTGCTTCGACGATTTCGCGCGGAAGCAAAATGCGGCGCGTGATGTCTTTAGAGACCTCGCCGGCCATGTAATCGCGCTGGACGCTGTTTACGGTTGGATTTTTATTCGCGTTTTCCTGCTTGGCTTCCTCGTTGTTGCACTCGATAAGGCTGAGAATCTGGTTATCGGTGGTATTGGCGCGGCGCGCAAGCGAACGCGTATAGCGGTAACAGATATACTCCTTAGCGACATCGAACGCACCCTGCCCCATGATCTGCTTTTCTACGAGGTCCTGTACTTCTTCCACGGACGCTGCACGCCCCATGGCGACGCACGCTCCTTCGACATTTGCAGCAATTGTGCGAATTTGCTCGTTCGTAAGTCTCTGACGCTCGTCGATCTCTTTATTTGCCTTGGAGACAGCGACGATAATCTTAGTGATATCGAACGCTGCTTCCGAGCCGTTTCTCTTAATGATCTTCATGTTCCTTACCGCTCCTTCATACCGCCCGCGGGAGCTGCATGTTTCCAGCCCCTTTGGTTTTCATAATCAGTTTCCATAATTTTCTTTATATTGAATATTTATGCGTAACCACAAGATATTGTGTTCGTTTTTGCGGTTCCTGCCGCAAGCACCCTACCAGTATACACCGAAGTTGGCATCTTGTCGAGTAGTAAATGCGCTTTATTTTAAATTTCTTTTTGTACCCTTTTACCCATTGTGCAATAAAGCGTGAAAGGGCGCCGCGGAGCGGCGCGGCAAAGCGCGGGTTTGGATGTAAAAAAGGGCGGTCATTGACCGCCCTTGCAGGAACCCATGCAACTGGGTTCCCTACGTTTTGAATGTCCCCCGGACATTCAAATCAACCTTCCTAATTTTATGTAGGCAAAGAGATTTCGCTTTCTGATGAAAGCAACTTAGGGCGCTGCCCTGAGTACCCGCAGTCTTTTGAAAAAGGCTGGCGAAAACTTTTGTCCACCGTTACGGGAAGCTTCTTTTCTTACTCTTCCTCTGCTTTTTCCGGCAGAAGATCTGTCATGCTTTTGAGGCTGATGCCGAGTGTGGACATATTGTGCAGGAGTGCGGAGGTAGTCGGCTGGATGATTCCGCCTACGCCGAGCAGGATAAGCATGAGGTTGAAGCCGACGATGAAACGGTAGTTGCGGTGGATGCGCGCCATGAGCGCAGTGCTGAGCTGACGCAGGGTGACGAGCTCATAGAGATCGCCTGCCGCAACGGTGATGTCCGCGATCTCTCTGGCAATGGCGGCGCCGGTATTGATGGCAACGCCGACGCTTGCTTCGGACAGCGCCGGAGAATCGTTCACGCCGTCGCCGACCATGATAACGGTGCGGCCCATTTCTTTTTCGCGGCGGATGAAGTTCGCCTTATCCTCCGGCAGCACTTCGGCGTAGAACTCGTCCACGCCGACCTCTGCTGCAACGGCTTCGGCGGTCTTGCGGTTATCGCCGGTCATCATGACAACCTTCTTGATGCCGCAAGCGTGCAGAGCGCGGATGGCGTCCTTTGCTTCCTTACGCAGCGGGTCGGAGATACAGATGACGGCTGCGAGCACACCGGAAATGCACAGATAAAGGTGCGAATACTCGGCCGGAAGTGCGTTGAACTTCGCTTCTTCGCCCTCCGGGATCACGCAGCCCTCGTCTTCAAAAACGAAGTGCGCGCTGCCGATGATGACCTTTTTGCCCTCCACAGTGCTGGAAATGCCGTGCGCGACGACGTATTCCACGCGAGAATGGTACTCTTCGTGGGAGAGGCCGCGTTCCTTGGCTTCGGCCACGACAGCGTTTGCCATGGAGTGCGGGTAATGCTCCTCAAGGCAGGCGGCAAGGCGCAGCATTTCGCTTTCCTCACGGTCGCCGAACGTTTCGATCATGGCGACACGCGGTGTTGCGTACGTCAGCGTGCCGGTTTTATCGAACACAATGGTATCGGCGTTTGCAACGGCCTCCATGAAGCGGCCGCCCTTGACGGAAATATGGTGTGCGCTGCTCTCGCGCATCGCAGACAGCACCGCGATCGGCATGGAGAGCTTTAACGCGCAGGAGAAATCGACCATCAACACGGCGAGCATCTTTGTGACGTTGCGCGTGAGCAGATAGGTCAGCGCCGTGCCGCCAAGCGTGTACGGCACAAGCTTATCGGCAAGGCGGGAAGCCTTGTCTTCTGCGGTGGATTTCAATTTTTCGGATTCTTCGATCATGCGGACGATACGGTCATAACGACCGCCGCCCATGGCTTTTTCGACGCAGATGACGCACTCGCCCTCTTCGGCGACGGTGCCGGCATACACGTAGCTGCCGACGGACTTCTGCACCGGCAGAGATTCGCCGGTCATAGAGGCTTGATTGACCAAGGCTTCACCCTCGACGACCTTACCGTCGAGCGGAATCATATTGCCCGTGCGCACAACGATGCGGTCGCCCGCCTGAATGTCGCCGATTGGCATGAGCACCTCGGTGCCGTTCGTCTTGAGCCAGACCTTATCGACATTGAGGGACATGGCGCCCGCGAGGTCGGCAACAGACTTTTTGTGCGTCCACTCCTCGAGAATCTCGCCGAGGCGCAGCATGAACATAACGGAGCTTGCCGTATCGAAATCGCCGCGTACAAGAGAAACAGTGACAGCCGTGGCATCAAGCACAGCAACGGAGAGATGACCGTGCAGCAGCGCCTTAACGCCCTCTTTGATGTACTTTGCGGAGCGGATGATGGCAAGCATCATGCGAATGGGCGCCGGGAAGAACATTTTGGCCATGGCGCGGCGCAGCACCGTGAAGACGAGTTTGTCTTCAAACTCGCGGTTCAGTGCGCGGGCGGTGTGATCCGGCACAAGCTCCATGCTTTCGGCTTTTGCGAACGAGAATGTCGCGAGCGCACGAATAAGAGATGTGCGGTCGTTTTGATAGACGATGACGGCGTCCTGTGTGCGGTCGTAGACCTTAACTTCCTTTACGCCGTCCACGGCGCGCAGGTAATACTCTAAAACATCGGCTTCTTTCAGCGTCATGCGGCCGCAGACGAGATGTACACGCATATGCCCGCGCGCTTCATGCAGAATTTTACACTTCATAACTTTATCCTTCTATGCAACAATATATTGGAAGCTCCGAAAAACAGAGCAGATGAACGAAAAAAGAGAGCCGCTTTCGGCGGCTCTCCGGTAATTCAGACCCGGGATAGACCCGCGATCAGGCTTCGGTGGATTCTTCCGCGGAAGCTGTTTCTTCCGTGCATGCGCAAGCTGCATCTTCGATAACCTCTGCGGCAGCATCGGTAGCGCGCTGCTCGTTGATCTCCTTAGCGTCGGTCAGGATGTCGTTTGCGTTCTCCTTGATGGTCGTGACCGTTGTCATGACGCACTCCTTGGCACGCAGAGCAGCTGCAGTGGTCTCGGTGTAGACCTTCTTAGCGTCCTTGCTGCCGAGCACCTTGATGCCGGCGGTACCAAACAGAACACCTGCTGCGAAAAGACCGATTTTTGCCCAATTCATAAAAATACCTCCTGTATTGCGGGCCGCATTTTAACCATACGGCTCATAAAATTATTTTTTCATGTGTCCACTGATGAGAGTCAGCACAAAGAACAAAACGGTAAGCCTCGCAAAATGCTTATGCATTTTCATACTCATTCACCACCTTATTTGTTCTGGCAAAAGAATAGCACGATTTTTACCTAACTTCAACAGTTTTCACACAAAAAACACAATTTTCTATTATTTGTAAAAACCAAACTGCAAGTTAGCCGTACCATTTTGGACAATTTGTTAAAACAGAATCGGTTAGTTTAAACAATCATAGGTTTCATGCCAGCTTTTGCGGTTTCAGTACAGACGCGCATACGATGTATATACAGCTCAAAAGAAACATTTTGGCAATTTTAGAACCAAAAAGACGAAATTGCCCCATTTAGACTTTCGATATAACTTTCTCTTTCCGCAGCATTGGAATACAGCGGTTTACATTGCGCTTATAGGAACAATTAGACGCGCCACAGGTACTCTCTATTTCCCACTCTGTGCGGTACACGAGGACAGACAACAAAGCGTGCGGCACGGGAAGCACCCATAAAGGCTGCTCATTACCGTTTCGGTTCTACGTACTCCTTTTGTTTCAGCGTTTTTGCACCCTAACGACTTTGTTTTGAGTTAGTCAAAACAAACCTACAGATTTATTGTACGCCTACTTCTTTTGCTTGTCAAGAGCCGTGTGTAAAAACAGGCGCTTTTTTAGAAATGAGACCTGTGCGCGTGGGCTTCTTCGGTGACACCTTGCGTAAGCCGCTCGAAAAACAGGGTATCCCCTACCACCTTGCCGTGACGCTTATACAAAATAAGCTGCAAAAGTCCGCTTGTTTGGTTTTGCAATATCCCTATCGGACGTTTTAGTCCCATTTTTTCACTGAAAACGATGAAAGCACGAGTCATACAGAATGAAGCGTGCAAATATATCGGCGTGAAGCCCGACCTCTATGACCCGATTGAAGAAGATGTAAAGGCGGGACTTGAGTGCATCGCGTACCAGATCACTGACCTTACGCTGCGCATGGCACAGGACGCAGGCCTGCCGCTTTCCGAGCTGCGCGCGGACGGCGGCCCCACTGCGAACAAGTACCTGATGCAGTTTCAGAGCGACATAGCGCAAGTGACAGTCTCTGTGTCGGATGTGGCAGAGCTTTCCGGCTTCGGTGCAGCGTGCGCAGCAGGGTTTTCCTGCGGATTATATGACCCGGAAACGATCTTTGCGAACACGCACCGCAGCTGCTTCACACCGGAGATGGATAATACCGAGCGCGAAGCGCGCTACAATGGTTGGCAAAAAGCCGTGCGGCAAGTGCTGACGCACTAAAGCTTATTAAATTTCAAAACACATATTCGCAAGGCAAAACCGCGAATATGCGTTTTTTCACTATTTTTACACCTTGCGGTTGACAACGCACGCGGTTTTGTAATAGACTGGAGATAACGCCGAAATGCGGCGAAGATTCTTGGGATAAGAGGTAAGTTTACTATGAAAAAAGGTGCGAAACGCAACCAAATTATCAGCGAGCTTTTACATGTGACGGACGAGGAATTCACGGATGAGGAACTGATTCATCAGCTGATTGCAACGGAAGTCACAAAAAACGCAGACAAGGACGAGCACATGACGTTTGGGCAGCGTGCCGCGGACGCAGTGGCGCGCTTTGCGGGCAGTTGGGCGTTTATTTTCAGTTTTATCGCCGTCATGGTCATTTGGATGGTCATAAACCTCGTTTTGGGTTCGAGAGCATTTGACGAATACCCGTTTATTCTGTTAAATCTTGTACTTTCGTGCATCGCTGCCGTGCAAGCGCCGCTCATCATGATGAGCCAGAACCGCCAAGAAGCAAAAGACCGTCAGCGTGCAGAGAATGACTATAAGATCAACTTAAAAAGCGAGCTCATCATCGATGATCTGCACAAAAAGCTCGACCTTGTTCTGGAAAACCAAAAGAAGATCAACCGCCGCTTGGATAAGATTGAAGCGGAGATTGCGCCGGAAAACGAGGAAAAATAACGCTTTACACATAAAGATTTGGGAAATCGTATTAAAAAAGCATCACCATCCGTAAAGGAACGACGGCGGATATCTCCGCCGTTTTGGAACAGAAAAAGCAGATGCGCCCGATGTGGATTCGGGGCATCTGCTTTTTTCTTTGGTTACTAAATATTACTTTTTCTTCGGTTACAATCCGCACAGAGCATTTGACAGTTATCGGGTGTTGTTTTTCCGCCTTTACTCCATGGCGTGATGTGGTCCGCTTGCATTTCTTCAAATTTAAAATGTTTACCACACTTCGGACAAATACCGTTTTGCTGCTCATAAGCTGACTCTGCTATTTCGGGTGAAAATGCTCGGATATTCAAATGTTTTTCCTGCCCATCAAGCAGATACTCATAAATCCCTTTTTGGTTCGTAATATAGTTATTTTGATAATCCTTTATCAATTCAACAATACGAGTTTCAAGAGCTTTAGGGTCATACGCAACGCTACCATATTTATTATAATAAATGCCCCAATCAAGCCCGGACATCAATTTTTTGCGGAAATTCGGGAAAGTTGCTTTTACCCAATTTATAACTGTCTGGAAATACAGCCACAATTCATTGCAGTTTGTATCATGCTGATGCCGCGACATATAATCTTCAATTTCGATGCCGTCGCGGTCGGCAATCCACTTGATAGCGGTTTCAAGGTAATTTTGCCGAATGGCACTGCCGCTTAGATAATCGCCTGCAATTTGATAAGCCGGGCATTGACTTTTGCTGAAATACTTCTTCGCTTCGGTCAGCCACTCGCCCGTGTAAATTGCATTGCGAAGTTCCTGCGCAGTTAATTGCTCGCCTGCAATATTGATGATCTTGAACCAGTCCAGCTTTTCTTTATCTGTTCCCTCACAAATATAAATCATCAGAGGATAATCTAAAATTTGTTGCTGTTCAGTTTCCGTTAAATTATGAAAATACAGATGGTCAATAGAAAAATCGCCGCTGACATATTGGCAAACACTGATTGTTCGCTGCTGTCCGTCCAGCAATTCATAATTACCGCTATCGTCTTTTACCCAATACATCACGTTCAACGGGAATTTCTTTTTAATTGTCCGAATCACTTCGTCACGCTGCTTATCTTTATAAATAAATTCGCGCTGAAAAGCAGGGCGAATGTTTAATTTCCCGTCATATCCCACGACGCCGTTTTCCGCGCTGTCTATGTATCCTTTTGTTACATCTCGAACCGAGATTTCGTGCAGTTCGATTTTCATTTTGTTTCACCGCTTTCTGCGTATAAATATTCTTGTGTATTTCTTGTTTCCGTCAATATACGGCTCATTGTGTTTTTTGAAATGCGGAAGTTTGAAGATATCTGGTACATAACCATTATCGCTGCATCCTATTATTTCAAATTGCTCTGGATTAAATTTATCAATGAAAGTAATAGGTACACCCATAACGCCATTACAACTTGTAACGGATAAACAGTCGTTTATATTTGCGCTCTCCTCGGACGACTGGCTGTGCAACTCCGCTTGTATCATTCCACAATCCATTTGAGAATCCCTTGCCTTCACTTTCCGTTGCTCCGACAAGTTCAAACTGATCCGGGCAATATCTGTCAAGGAATGTGATTGGTACGCCAATGATTCCGTTACATCTTTCTGCGAATGACAATGCGGCTGTATAATCTGCGTTTCGGTCGGTCGGTCGGTCGGTCGGTCGGTCGAAGTATGATTCATTTCATCATATTTGTCAATACTTTCTGATAAATAAAACCTGCCCGTACCATGCTTCCCATTTTCTAAATCAACGGGCTGCGCTACATCATAATCTGCTGCAACAATCTCAAACTGATCCGGATTGTGTTTGTCTAAGTATGTAATCGGCACTCCTATATCAGCAAAATAATCACAAGGTATTTCAGATGTTTTATCCACATTGATTGCATCGTAATTATCATACTTGGGGTATTCATCTTCATGCCCGTGGTACTGTTTATACAAAACCAGTTTTTCGTGACGAACTGCATAATCAATATTTGTAAACCATCTGACGCCTTTTACACGAATATATTTTACACCGTTTTCGTCAATTCGGTATCCTGACGCTTTCAGTGGATAACTGTCCGGCACTCTGAATTCTCTGTCGCCGCTATGAATAGATGCACCGAGCCACAACTTATTTTGCATAATAAGTGGAAAAACCTCTTTATAGGTTATCGCGTTGACATTTCCAATAATCAAAAAATGTTTTTCATACTTAACTAATTGTGCAATAAATTCCCGAAACAACGAAAAAGGCGGATTTGTAACCACAACATCGGATTCTTTCAGCAATGCAATACATTCTTCGCTGCGAAAGTCACCGTCTCCCTCAAGGGACTGCATTGTGTTTTTACGATTGCGCAGCAGATATTCCACATCAGTAAGATCTGTTCTTCCATCACCGTTTTCATCAGTTACTTCTGTGATTTCAACTTTATATGCTCTACTTTGTTCAGTATCTGCCGTTTGCTCAAAAGAAATTTGCCCGTTTTTTTCAATATAATAAGGAAGTTCCTCCCCTGCAAATGGTGAGGTTACATAGCATGTGGCTATCAGCTTTTTTATATGCAAAGCATTAAAATTCATAGCAAAGTACTTAAAGAAATTGCTTTCAAAAGGATCGTCACAATTACAAAAAACGACCTTGCCACTAAAGAAATCTTTATAATAGCGCATTTCTTTTTCTATTACTGACAACTGCGTGTAGAATTCATCTTTTTTCGCTTTTGCCGCGCGATTTAAATCGGAGTTTTTAGCCATTATCCTCACCCATATCAAAAAAGCCGTGTTATACTACATGAATATTCTTCACATAGTATAACACGGTAAAATTGAAATTACAATATGGGAAATGCTGCGTTTTACTCTGCTTCGCTCAAAAGCATACGGTCATTATCGAGGGCTTTGCCGGCGGCTTGCTTGAAGCGGTCGAGGAGGTCGGCAACAGTCATGTGGGCACGCTCTTCGCCGGTGACGTCCAGAATGATCTTACCGGCGTTCATCATGATGGTGCGGTTGCCGAGTTCCAGTGCGGACTGCATATTGTGCGTAATCATCATGCACGTGAGGTGGTTTTCCTCCACGGTGTTTTTCGTGATCTCGAGCACCTTTTCGGCGGTGGCGGGGTCAAGCGCGGCGGTATGCTCGTCGAGCAGAAGGAGCTTCGGTGGGTTATATGTGGCCATCATAAGCGTGAGCGCCTGACGTTGGCCGCCGGAAAGCAAACCCACGGGCTGGGTCATGCGGTCTTCGAGCCCCATACCGAGCAGGGAGAGTCGTTCGCGAAACGCCTGTCTGTCCTTGCGGGAGATGGAGCTGAGCCAACCGCCGTGCCCCGCTGCGAGCGCGAGGTTTTCTTCGATGGTCATGCCCGGTGCGCTGCCGCGCATGGGGTCCTGAAACAGGCGGCCGATGCTGCGGGCACGCTTATACTCCGGCATGAAGGTGATGTCCTTGCCGTCAAGCTCGATCTTGCCGCTGTCCGTGAAAAAACTGCCGGAAATAGCGTTGAAGAGCGTGGATTTGCCCGCGCCGTTTGCGCCGATGACGGTGATGAAATCGCCCTTTGCGGCGTGGAAGCTGAGGTCTTCGATCGCCTTTTTGGCGTTGACCGTGCCGGGGTTGAAGGTCTTCGAGATATGCGTGAGTTTAAGCATGGGTGCGCTCCTTTCCGAAACGGCGCTTCAGATACGGAAGCTGTTTTTTGAGGTACGGCCCGGAGATTGCCAGAATGACAATAACGGACGAGACGAACTTGAGCATGAACGCGGGCAGGTTGAACCGCAGCGCGATGGTATACACAAGGCGGAACACGAACGCACCGACGACCATGCCGAAGATACGCAGCGGAATTTTGCCCTTGCCGAAGAACGCGCCGCCGATGAGGAGCGATGCCAGCGCAACCGTAACCATGCCGGTGCCGATATCGATGCTGACAGACTTTTGCGACTGCGCGAGCAAGCAGCCTGAAAGCGCCGTAAACGCATTGGAAATGCACAGGCCGATGATGGTCGTTTTAACCGGGTTGATGGACGAGGAGCGAACCATGTCCGGGTTATTGCCCGTCGCACGAATGGCGAGGCCGAGGCGTGTGCGGAGGAAAAGTCCCAAAACGACCGCCACGAGTACAACCGTGATGATGATGACGATAAGCTTATATTGACCCGCAAGCGGTGTGTTTTCGAGCACCGAACGCATTTTGGTGAAGACCGTATCGGAATTATTGAGGTTCAGAAGCGACGCGCCGTTCATGATGCCGATATTGACGGAATAAAGCGCGGTATTGACGATGATGCCGGCAAGCAGACTATCAATGCCCATTTTCGTCTGCAAAAGAGCCGTGACGAAGCCGGAGACCATGCCGATCGCCATAGCGGCGGGGATCGCCAGAAACGGATGCCCGGAAAGCGCGACGGACGCGCCGACGACCGCGCCGAGCGTGAAGCAACCGTCTGTGGAAAGGTCGCATACGTTCAGCATGGAATAGCTCAAAAACAGTGCCAAAACAGTCAGCGAGCTGATGAGACCGAGCTCCAGCGCTGTCTGCCCAAGGGTCAAAATTGAATCGAAAGACATACAAAAACTCCTCATTTTGCAGATTTGTGGTGATATGCCGAAGCCACGCGCCCGAAAACCGGGTGCATGGCAGCGGTGATTGCATTCTTATGGGTAAGTAAGGTATTGATGAAGTATGGTAGTATGAAGTGTTTAAAAGCTTATGGGGTAGGATAAGCTTTTGAGAGATTTAAATTAAGACTCGAGATCGCTGAAGTTCTCTGCGGTCGTGATCTCCTCCACTCTCGTGCAGTACGGGGCAAAAGCTTCGGAGACGGTATCGAAGTCGAGGCCGAGCTTTTCGCAGATTTCGGTGTTGACCGTTGCGGTGCCGTTGTCGAACGTGATGACCGGGGTGGTCGCCGGGTCTTTGCCTTCGGTGAGGATGGAAGCGATCATATCTGCGGTCTCACGGCCGAGGTTTGCGTAATCGACGCCGTAGCCGAGGAATGCGCCATTGAGGGCGAAGGAATCGGCGCCGGTGTAGTGCGGGATGCCTGCGTCAGCAAAGGTCTCGTAGATAGCGAGCTCTGCCTTCATGATGGTGTTATCGGTCGGGGTGAACACGGCGTCTACACCGTCGGAAACGAGAGCCTGTGCGGCGAGCGCGACTTCTTCGGCGGTCGTTGCGGTGCGCTCTACATATTCAACACCTTTGTCGTCGAGGTACGCCTTTGCGTGCTCGATGGCGGCGGTGGAGGAATCCTGTCCTACGTCGTACAAAAGGCCGATCTTCTTGGCATCGGGGTTCTGGGCGAAGATAAGGTTCATGACGGAGTTGGTATCGAGGTTATCGGAGGAGCCCGTCACGTTGCTGCCCGGCTCTTCAAGGGAAGCGACAAGACCCGCGCCGACCGGGTCGGACACGGCGGCAAACACGACAGGCGTTTTGCTGTCTTCGGTTGCGGACTGCATCGCCATGGCGACCGGGGTCGCGACACCGACCATGAGATCTACGTTATCGGCTGCAAAGTTTGCGATGATCTGATTCATGACGTTCGCGTCGGCGTTACAGTTGTCGTACTTCACGTTGATTGTGATGCCCTGCTCGCTTTCAATCTCGGCGAGACGTGCATTGATGTTCTCAACGATCTGGTTTAAGGAAGCGTCATCGACGTAATTGCAGATGCCGATGGTGTACGATGCGCCGGAAGATTCTTCGCTTGCGGTACTCTTTTCACTCGACACACTGCTTTCGGAAGCGGCGGACGAAGAAGAGTCGCTTGACGCGGAGGACGTGGAAGAAGCTGTGCTCTGACCGCTGCAAGCGGCGAGGCTGAGGGTCATAGCGGCAGCGGTGATCATGGCAAATACGTTTCTGAGTTTCATAAATTTATCGATCCTTTCAGGTTTGTTTTAATGCGTTCAAATGCGGGTTCAAAATTTCAGATGCAGCGCGGCTGCGCCATCGTTTTGTGTAAACAAACATGAAATAACCTCCCTGAAAAACAAAAAATCCTGTCCCTGCAATCACTTGCTGGGACAGGATCAAAATTCCTGCGGTGCCACCCGGCTTGGTATGTGAAACACACACCCTCTTACGCGTACCATCATACGCAGACCTTTGTTTACGGAGAGCCACACTCCGTCTCACATACTCGGGAAATCCTTTTCTGTTCGCCCTCAGAAGTCCATTCCGCTTTATCTTTCCGCCGTGATCCCACCATCCACGACTCTCTGTGAGAAAAGTTGCCTAAAGCGTACTCACTCTTCCTCAACGGTTTAGTGCATTGTAGCACACATTTTTTCGGTTGTCAATTAGGTTTTTGAAAAAATTTTGATTTTTTGTAAAAAAGATAAATTTTGTTAAAAATGGTCCATCAGCAATGCTCAAGATTTATAAGCCACTCGGCGCAGGCGTTCTCTACGACGAGCCTTGCCGTAAGGGCGGAATTGCCCGGAGCTAAGCCACACCCACCGCTCGTTGCGAGTGGCAGAGTTCCTATCGCCTTATTATGCAAATCGTATTGCGGTCATCCTGTGACCTTTTTGTTATTCAAATGCAGCACGCGGTCGCACTTCTCGGAGATGAACGCGTCGTGCGTGACGATGATGCAGATCTTGTCTTTGCAGACCTGCTTTAGAGCCTCAAACATGCCCTCTGCGGAGGCTTTATCGAGGTTCGCGGTGGGCTCATCGAGCACGAAGACCGGGCGGTCATCGTAGAAAATGCGCGCCAGCGCGACCTTGCGGCGCTGACCGCTGGAGAGATTTTTGCCCTCCGGCTCGATCTCGTAGTCCGCTGTTTTTTCGTTTACAAACTCCGTAAGGTTAGCAAGGTCAACAGCTTTGCGGAACTTCTTCTCGTCAAACGGCTGATCCATGCAGATATTCTCTTTGAGCGTGCCCGCAAAAACGGAGACAAAGCCGGAATCGTAGCTTAAATAATTTCGAATCTCCGCGCCGTGCACGGTTTTATTGCCGATTTTGAGCTCGACCTCGCCGCCTGTGGGCGTATAGAAGCCGATGAGCAGCTTTGTGAGCGTGCTTTTGCCGCTGCCGTTTTCGCCGGTAAGCGCGACGATCTCGCCCGTGTGCACCTGCGTTTCGGCGTGGGACAGGATAACTTTTTCTTCGTCATACGCAAAGGAGAGGTCTTTGGCGGTGAGCGCTGCGCTGCCTGCATTTTGGACAGCGGGCTTTGCGGTTTGTGTGCTATTTTCGGTGGGCATGGAGAGGATCTCGCCGATGCGGTTTGTGGAGACCTTCACTTCGTTGACCTCGGCCATCCAGCCCGAAATGTGCAGGAACGGGCCGTAGAAGAAGCTGACGAGGTTCACGACGGCGATGAGCGTGCCGACGGTGGTTTCGCCGCGCACGACGAGAAATGAGCCCATGCCGAGCGCGATGATGAACATGCCGACGCCGAGGAAGTTATTGAGGAACCCGATGGCGCCCTGCAAAACGCTGAGTTTGCCGACGTACTTCTGCTTTTGCGCGTATGTATCCCCCACGCGTTTCTGCACCCAGCCGAGCACGCCGTAGGACTTAAACAGCATGTACTGGCTCAAAAACTCCTGCAAAATATTGCGGTTTTTGTCTTCGTTCTGCATGATCTGAATGCTGTTCATCTCAAGCTTCGGGGAAATACGGATCATGGTGAAAATCAAAATCGGCACGACGACGATCATGACGACCGCGAGTTTCCACTCGAGGAGGAACATCAAAATAAAGCTGACGACGAATGTGAAGCTCTCGAAAAAGATGCTCGGGATGAGCGTTTTAGAGTAGAAATTCGAGAGGGTCTCCGCGTCTTTTGTCATGCGCGTGAAGTAGTTATCAGCCACGCCGCTGTCGAACGTCCTAAGGTCTGTGCGGTATAGGTGCTCCACCATGGCGCTGCGCAGAGAAAGCTCCATGCGGCAGGAAAGCTTGCCCTGCAAAACGGACGTGACGACCTGTGAGATGCCGAGCACGAGCAAAACGCCAACCGCGATGATGAGACATGTGGTGAGCGGCATGGCGCTTGCGTTTGTGGCGATGTCGAGGAACATTTTCATCAAAACAGACACCGCGATGACGGAAACGCCCAGCAGCACGGAAAAAATGACGAGCAAAATAAACTGCGGAACGTTTTGACGGATGAGGTGAAGGGAATGCCGGTTTTGCTCTTTCTTCATTTCAAAATCTCCTTTTTGTTGTCTGAACTCATCATGTGACAACATGAAAATTCAGCCGTTTATTTGTTTTTGTGCAAAAGATCGACTTGCTCTCCCGTTTAACACCAGTATACTACATCATCAAAAATTTGTCTACTTTTTTTACAAAACCATCTATTTTCACAATCAATTCGTCGAAATTTCCGCAAAATGACGAAAGCCGACGGCAGGGGCTTTTTCGCACCGAGATAATCCCCTGCGATGCAGCCCAGAAGCACCGTGACGGCACCGCCGAGCGGCAAGACGAAAAGACTCTTTAAATCAACACTCCAAATGACCATGAGCGCTATGAGCGCGCCCGCCGTAAGCAGGGCCGCGCGCAGGGAGCGCCACAGCAGATACGCTGCTTTGTTTTCGTTTTTTTCCGGGTAGACCGTAACGGTCTGCGGATGTTTCATGCGCGTCCCCTCTCTCAGCACAAAATGCGGTAAACTTCATCTTCGATTCGCTCGGCAGGCAGTTCTACCACTTCGCAGCCGCCGCCCACCGCAATATGCTGCAATTTGCCGCCGGACACCGCACTGATAACGGTAGTGCCGATGCGACCCTCAAGCGGTTTTAAGGACGCGGTGTATTGACCCGCGGTGAGCAGCAC